>Ga0209064_1000035_pt1 | contig 281685 bp, 246 predicted proteins | sample Inofromicrocosms_FD_187498 | JGI IMG/M metagenome (GOLD analysis project Ga0209064, IMG submission 187498) | Mouse cecum microbial communities from Vienna, Austria - Inoculum for glucosamine and mucus D2O microcosms (SPAdes) (version 2) | ecosystem: Host-associated > Mammals > Digestive system... | reverse complement strand
AGCCGGCGGGAGCGGCGGAGGAAGTGAAAGAGCCGCCGAAGGAGATCGTGACGGCGCAGATTCCGGGAATCGAGGTCATGGACCTTGAGGATGCGGTGAAGGCGCTGTGGAAGATTAATATCTACGCGGAGAGCGGCATGGGCTGTACCGGGCCGATCATCCGGGTGTCTGAGGCGAACCTTGCGAAGGCGGAGGAAGAGCTTAAGAAGGCTGGGTATGTAAGCTAGGAATATTATGAAATAATGAAAAAGAGACGTTTCGGAACATGAAAGACGTGTTCCGGAACGTTTTCCCGTATCTGGGGGTTTGCACTTTATAATGGGTATAAAAAATGGAAAAATATGGAAAAATGGGGTGCAAAAGATATGGAGTTGATTTTAGGATTGCTTTGTGAGAGACGGAAGATTAGGGTTGAGTGGAAACAGATTGCGTGTGCGGTGATTCTGGCTATTGTATGTGCAGGAATATACAGCTATATAGACATACATACGGGGCATGTAAAAGAAAAAATAGAGAAGCGGTATACGGCATTGGAAGATTACACACCGGCTCTGGATTTTTATATAGAGATGCCGTTATTGCCTGAGAGAAATATGAAGAAAAGTAAAGAACAGGTTCTTCCGGATGTTGTAGCAGAACAAATAGATGCTGCAGCTAACATGGATAAGTATTCTGGATTAGAAGATACAAGGGATACGGAAAATAAGAAGAAGGTTGATAATAAGATAAACAAAATAAAGCAAACATTGAAAGAATCACCAGATAATTTTATACCAGATGTAATTACAGAAATACCAGGTGTATCTATAAAAAATCCAGGTATTGCTGCAGAAATCCCCGGCGATATCATAAAGAATCCGGATGCCGTGACTGATCAGAATGAGGCAGTTGGCGGAGCAGAGGGGGAAGAAAAGAAGGATACAGATAAGGCAGAGAGCAATCTGCCGGTAATTTCAGAAAGATTTCCAGGATTTCTGGCGAATGACAAGGGTTATATTACAGGATATACAGATGCTTCTAAATTTATGAAAGATCATCTGGTTGTATTGCCTGTTCACGGAGCATGTACAGGAATTGAGAAAAATGCACTTAAAGGCTTGGAAAAAGAGGTTTATGAAATCTACATTCCTGCGAATATCATTTACATTGCGGAGGGTGCATTTGATGATTTGCGGAATCTGTGTTATATTGAAGCATCGGCTGGAAACAGGCAATTTTACAGTAAGAACGGCATTTTATATTACAGGGATGGAAGAGCAGCGGCATGTCCGGAGCGAATAAAGAAATAGTTCAAATTAAGAAAAGGGGGGTGTGATTTTACGTTATGTAGTGCTATAATAGAACGAAATTGTAAAATTGCAGGAGTATAGCATGGACATTGAAAAAATAGAAAATAAAAAAATAACGGAATCAGAGAGTTTTACTCAGTCTGACAGCAATGTCAAACAAGTAGTTGATTTTGCTTTGGAAGCGGGCAGGATTCTTTTGAAAAACGGCGGAGAGATTTTCCGTGTAGAAGAGACAATCACGAGAATCTGTCAGCATTTTGGTGTAGAACATGTTGATATATTTACATTAAGCCATGGGATTTTTGTCAGTGCAGAGAATGAGAAGGGAGATGTGTATACAAGGGTGAAACACATTCCGCTTTCAGGTGCACATCTCGGAATAGTTGCAGAGGTCAATGAGTTATCAAGACAAATTGCAGAGGGAAAAGTGACAATTGCAGAGGCGAAAGAATATCTTGCAAAGATAGACCATACGCCTCCTAGCAGGGCAAGAGCACAGGTTTTGGGTGCAGGCATGGGTGCGGCATGTTTTGGATTTCTAATGGGTGCGACGCTGTCGGAGAGTTTTGTAACATTTTTTATAGGTTGCTTTGTGTACTTGTGGGTGCTCCTCGCTAAGCGCTGCCATCTTTCAAAGATTATTATTAATATTGTTGGAGGTATTTTTATTACGCTGTGTGCAATTGTTACAAGGCAGATTTTTCCTTCTGTTTTATTGCGTTTAGATGGAATGATCATCGGTGCGATCATGCCTTTGATACCGGGGATGGCATTTACAAATGCGATTCGGGATATTGCCGACAGTGATTTCCTCTCGGGAACAGTCCGGATGATGGATGCTCTTATGGTATTTGTGTACATAGCCGTAGGCGTGGGGATTGTACTGATAACCTATAATAACATCACAGGAGGATTTATCTTATGACAACGCAGGAAATCTTGAGCAATCTTTTTTGTTCTTTTATGGGTACGGTAGGCTTTGCAATTATGTACAATGTTCCTTCAAAATATTATATCGGCTGCGGGGTTACAGGAATGGCAGGCTGGATTATGTTTCTCATCGTCAATGCTCAGAATTATATGACCTCTGCGGTTGCGTCTTTTTTCGGTGCCTTTGTTGTAGTATTGATGTCAAGAATCCTGTCTGTACGGATGAAATGTCCTATTACTATTTTTTTGATCTCGGGAATTTTTCCGTTAGTACCAGGTGTGGGTATTTATAATACGGTATATTATATTGTAACAAACCAGTTAACGCAGGCGGCTTTAAAGGGAATTGAATCTTTTAAGATAGCTTTTGCTATTGTAATGGGGATTGTAATTGTCGTATCGATACCTCGAGATGTATTCCATAAGGTTTATTACTGGTTTGCAGCAGGAAAAGATTGAAGCGTCTGACCGAACTGTGGTACAATGTATTTACCATATACAAAAGAAGGAGGGATTTTTGTGATAGGTAAGACATTGCTCCAGATTTTAAGAGAAAGTAAGTATACTACCGTACTCAGCGGCTATGCTATGCTTGAAGAAAGCGGGTATCCGGCGATTCGAGACGGTGAAGCATCATATGATATCGAACAGAAATATGGTTACTCCGCGGATGAGATGTTATCCAGCTCATTTTATACCGCGAGAACGGAACAGTTTTTTTCTTTTTACCGCAATGAGATTTTGAGCGCTTTAGATAAGCCTCCGGGGAAGTGCTTTTACGAGATGGCAGAGCTGGAACGAAGAGGATTATTTAATTGTATTATCACTAGGCGGATGTTTGGTCTGCCGGAAACAGCAGGATGTAAAAATGTTATCAATTTACATGGGAGTGTTTATGTCAATTACTGTCCCCATTGTAAGAGGAATTATTCGGTAGACTATGTCCGGAATTCAAAACGGGTTCCTATTTGTGAGAATTGCAGTACGGTGATTCGTCCGGGTATATGTCTGTTTGGAGAGATGGTGGATAACCAGGTGATCACAAGGGCGGCACAAGAAGTGCAGAAGGCAGATGTCTTGCTGGTCCTTGGAACGAATTTGAAGACACAGCTCTGCAGGCAGCTTGTGCAGTATTATGAAGGGAAAAGGCTGATACTGGTAAAGGAGACACCGCATTTTGCAGACCGTTATGCGGATCTGGTTGTAAATGAGAGAGTGGATGATACTCTGGAAAAAATTATTAAGGAAATGGGAGAATAGCAATGAGTAAAGTAAGAACAAGATTTGCGCCAAGTCCGACAGGCAGGATGCATGTGGGAAACTTAAGGACAGCACTCTACGCCTATCTGATCGCGAAGCATGAGGACGGGGATTTTATGCTCCGGATTGAAGATACGGATCAGGTGCGTTTTGTGGAGGGGGCGCTTGAGATCATTTATCATACACTGGAGGAGACGGGACTTATCCACGATGAAGGCCCGGATAAAGATGGTGGAGTAGGCCCTTATGTACAGAGCGAGAGGAACGCGTCGGGCATCTATCTTGAATATGCGAAGAAATTGATCGAGCAGGGTGATGCCTATTATTGTTTTTGCGATAAGGAAAGACTTGAGTCTTTAAAAAGCAAGGTATCTGATGAGGGCGGCACGGAGATTGTCGTGTATGATAAGCATTGTCTTTCGCTGAGCAAAGAGGAAGTAGAAGCTAATCTTTTAGCAGGAAAGCCTTACGTTATCCGCTTTAATATGCCTGCGGAAGGGACGACTACTTTTAAGGATGACATCTATGGCGATATTACAGTTCCCAATGAGGAGATGGAGGACTTGATTCTTATTAAATCAGATGGATATCCTACGTATAATTTTGCAAATGTGGTTGACGACCATCTGATGGGTATTACTCATGTGGTCCGAGGCAATGAGTATCTTTCTTCAGCGCCAAAATACAATCGGATCTATGAGGCATTTGGATGGGAAGTCCCCACCTATGTACACTGCCCGCTGATCACGGATGAAAATCATAAAAAGCTGAGTAAGCGGTGCGGACATTCTTCTTATGAAGATTTGATCGAGCAAGGATTCGTGACAGAAGCAGTAGTCAATTACGTCGCACTTCTTGGCTGGTGTCCTTCTGACAACCAGGAGATTTTTTCGTTGGATGAGTTGGTGAAGGTTTTTGATTACCGCCATATGAGCAAATCTCCGGCAGTTTTTGATATCGTAAAGCTTAAATGGATGAACGGAGAATATCTGAAGGCAATGGATTCCCAGCGCTTTTTTGAGATGGCAGAGCCGTATATCAAAGAGGTAGTTACGAAGGATTATGATCTAAGGAAGATTGCGGAGCTTGTGAAGACAAGGATTGAGATTTTTGCAGATATTAGAGATCAGATTGATTTCTTTGAGACTCTTCCGGAATACGATACGGCGATGTACTGCCATAAAAAAATGAAGACAAATGAGGAGAAATCCCTGGAAGTGCTTAAGGAGGTTCTGCCTCTTTTGGAAGCGCAGGAGGATTTTGGAAATGATGCCTTGTTTGAGCTTTTGAAAAAGTATGTGGAGGAGAAGGGCGTCAAAGTAGGGTTTGTTATGTGGCCTCTTAGGACAGCAGTGTCAGGAAAACAGAGTACTCCTGGCGGAGCGACAGAGTTGATGGAGATATTCGGAAAAGAGGAATCTCTGGCGCGCATCCGCAAAGGAATTGAATTGTTAAGTTAGGAGTGTTTCATGGGTCTGAATGAAGCTCAAAAGGCGGCAGTCGCACATTTTGGCGGTCCATGTCTGGTGCTGGCTGGTCCCGGTTCAGGGAAAACCCTTACAATTGCAAAGAGAATTGAATATTTGATTAAAGCATATAAGGTAAGGCCAGAAGAGATTCTGGTCATTACCTTTACTAAATATGCAGCGAGAGAGATGAGAAAGCGGTTCTGCCAGATTATGGAGTCGGACGGCTTTCCGGTTAATTTTGGCACTTTTCATTCTGTATATTACTGGATTTTGAAATGGGCATATGGTTTAGATAACAGAAGCCTCTTGTCGGATGGGGAAAAATATGCACTGTTGCGTCAGATTGCAGAGAATCAGATGGAAGACACGGGGGCGGATCCGGAGGAGGATTATCTTGAAAAACTGGCTGAAGAGATTGGAAACGTAAAAAATAATCGAAAAGATATTAAGTCGTATATTTCTGTCCATTGTGGGGAAGAGATTTTCAGACAGATATTTCTTGATTATGAGAAAGCGAAGAAAAAGCTGAAAAAAATAGATTTTGAAGATATGCTTGTGATGTGCTGCCGCCTTTTTGAGGAAAGAAAAGATATATTAAAAAAATGGCAGCAAAAATTTCGGTACATTTTAATTGATGAATTCCAGGATATCAATCAGGTGCAGTATGATGTTATTCGTATGCTTGCCGAACCTTGCAGGAACTTGTTCGCTGTCGGGGATGATGATCAGTCTGTCTATGGATTTCGGGGAGCCAGGCCTGAGATCATGTTAGAGTTTAAAAAAGATTATCCGGATGCAAAGCAGCTTCTTTTGGATGTAAATTATCGTTCGGATGCGTATATTGTAAAGGGAGCGCTTGGGGTTATATCGAAAAATCAAAAGAGATATCAAAAGAAAATACGTGCTTTTCGAAAAGAAGTAAGAAAGATACATGTTCAGGAGTCTAAGGATCCGATAGAGGAAAGCAGGTATATTTTAAAGAAGATTCAAAAGCTTTTAGTTGAGGGAGCCAAGATGGAACAGATTGCCGTGTTGTTTCGAACGGCAGCAGATGCAAGGATGCTTGCTGAAGAACTCTTACAGCATCAGGTTCCGTTTTCTATGAAAGAGAAATTATACAATATCTATGAACATTTTACAGCACAGGATATCATCAGTTATCTGCGTTTGTCACAAGGTTTTTGTGAGAGAAAGGACTTCCTCCGTATTGTAAACCGACCGAACAGATATATAGGAAGGGACAGTATGAGTGAGGGGGAGGTCACTTATGAGAGTTTGCGATGTTTTTACTGTGATAAGAAATGGATGATAGACAGGATCGATCATCTTGAATGGGATGTTAAGATGCTTTGCGGAAAGTCACCTTATGCGGCTATTCAATATATCAGGAAAAGCATAGGATATGATGACTTTCTAAAAGAATACGCCGAGTATCAGCGCTTGGAGTATGCAAAGCTTTTGGAGACGTTAGATGAAATACAAGAATCTTCAAAATCCTATGCGACTGTTGAAGAATGGCTTGACTATGTAGAAGATTATAAGAATATGTTTTTGAAGAGGCAGAAAGAGCGGGGAAGCGTTGAGAATGATGAAGGAATTGCCCTTCACACGATGCATGGAGCTAAAGGGCTGGAATATGACACTGTTTTTATTATCGGAGCAAATGAAGGTACGATGCCTTATAAGAAAGCAAAGCTTGACAATGAGATAGAAGAAGAGCGGAGATTATTTTATGTAGCAATGACAAGGGCAAAAAAGCAGCTTATTATCAGCTATACGAAGGAGAAAAACGGAAAAAATACGCCGCATTCCCGATTTCTATATGAATTGGAAGGTAGCCAAAATGATAAAAATGATGTAGAATAAGAACAGTATGTAATATTTTGTCGCAGGAGGAAGCTATTGTAATGAAAAAGAGAGTAATTACGGTGATGGCAGTCGTTCTTATCTGCATTTTAGGGATAAGTGGATGTAAGAAACATGTCGGGACGCCGGAGGACAATGCAGCTTCAGGAGAAGAGGCGGAAGATGGAAAAGCAGACTCACAGGAAAAAAAGCTGATAGGGTTTAGTGTTATTGATATGAAGAATCCGTATTTTATCACACTGGAGAATGCGGCGCGGGAAGTGATTGAAAAAAAGGGATATGAGTTTATTATGGAGGATCCCGGTACTGATTCGACACAGCAGGCAGTGCAGATTCAGGAGATGATCGACAAAGGAATTTCTGCGATTATATTAAGTCCGGTTGACTGGGAGAAGATTACTCCATCGCTTCAGGCGCTTAAAGAAGCGGGGGTGAGGATCATTAATGTGGATACCCAGGTCAGGGAAATGGATTATGTGGATGCATACATTGGTTCTGACAATTATAGTGCCGGGTATATCTGTGGTGAAGACCTGATCGAGAGATGTCCGGAGGGCGGAAAGATAGCAATACTGGAATGTCCTACGCAGAATTCCATCAATGATCGGATCACAGGTTTTGAGGAGGCAATCTCAAAAGCGACGAAAGGCTTTGAAGTAGTTGCCAGGGCGGACACGACAGGAGAGTTTGAGCGTGCTTTGGAGGAGTCTGAGAAAATGTTAAAAGAGTATCCTGATATAGTAGCAATTATGTGCGGAAATGATCAGATAGCGGTAGGAGCCACTACATCAGTGAATGTTGCGAGAGCAAAGGAGGTATTGATCTACGGGGTGGATGGCTCGCCGGATATCAAGAAAGAGCTGCAAAAGCCAGACACTCAGATTGCCGGTACGGCGGCACAATCTCCGATTCATATGGGACAGAATGCCGCTGAGATTACAGACTGTATATTGACCGGTCAGAAGTTCGAAAAGGAAACTTATGAAGAAGTATTTATGATTAACAAGGATAATGTTGCTATGTATGGAGTGGATGGCTGGCAGTAGTATCCGGAAAGGAGACAGATGAAGCAAACACAAGGAAGACCGTTGCCGTTGGGTGTTACGGTCACAAAAGACGAGGTGAACTTTTCTGTACCGGTTCCGAAAGGAAAGGAGTGCAGCCTTTTGTTGTATCATCCGGGGAAGACAGCGCCCTGTGCAGTTTATCCGATCGCGGACAGTGTCGGAGAAGTACATTATATAGCATTAAGGGATATAGGGAAGAGAACTTACGAATACAATTATATGATCGATGGAGAGGTGGTTTTGGATCCTTATGCCAGAGCTTTAGCGGGTAAGGCGAGATGGGGAAAGGATACAGATGTACAGGAGCATGAGGTTCGCTGCGTGATCTGCCGCGAGGAATATGACTGGGAGGGAGACAAGACACTAGAGATACCTTACCATAAGATTGTTGCCTATAGTCTGCATGTCAGAGGGTTTACAAAAGATTCTTCTTCGAGAGTGAAACGCAAAGGCTGCTTTGAAGGAGTCGTAGAAAAGCTTTCTTATCTAAAGGAGCTTGGGATTAATCAGATACACTGTATGCCTGTCTATGAGTTCGAAGAATGTGGACTTAAGCGTAATTATTGGGGGTATGGCGAGGCGTATTGTTTTGCGCCAAAGAGCGCTTATGCGGCAGATGGTGATGGGGTCCGCTCTCTGAAAGATATGGTAAAGATGTGCCATAGAGAAGGGATAGAAGTAGTCCTTGAGATGCCTTTCGATAACAGTATGCCGAAACAGATTATGGAAGAATGCCTCCGCTACTACATGATGGAGTATCACATTGACGGTTTTATATTGAATCCGTCAGTGGCGCCGATAGAAGGAATCCGTCAGGATCCTTTCTTAAAACGGACAAAGATTATGTACCATCAGACAGGGTTCCAGGATGTGATGCGCCGTTTTCTCAAGGGAGATGAGGGAATGGTCACGGATGTAATCTACTGGCTGCGTCATAGCTCCAGGGCGGATGGCACATTTAATTACATTGCCAGTCATACGGGTTTTACATTGAATGATCTTGTTTCTTATGACTGTAAGCATAACGAAAGCAACGGTGAGAATAATCAAGATGGGCCGGATTATAATTATAGCTGGAATTGCGGGGCAGAGGGACCTAGCAGGAAGAAGGAGATTGCTGCATTAAGAAGACGGCAGATCAAGAATGCTTTTTTGTTAACATTGTTGTCTCAGGGAACGCCCTGTATTTTGGCAGGAGATGAATTTTATAATTCGCAGAAGGGCAATAATAATGTCTATTGCCAGGATAATCCTGTCGGTTGGACCAATTGGGGCAGGCTTGATAAGGACAAAGAGCTTTGTGATTTTGTGAAAAGAATTATTGAAATACGCAAAACATATGGGGTGTTCTGTCCGGAGAATGAGATGCTGGGTGCGGACAGAGTCGGATGCGGAGTGCCGGATGTGTCTTATCATGGTGAGAGTGCGTGGCGTGTACCGTCAGAGATATCAAGCAGACAGCTTGGGGTATACTATAGCGGAGAAGCATATGGCGGAGCAGACTGTTATGTGGTCTACAATATGCATTGGCTCAGTCATATGTTTGCATTGCCGGCTCTTCCCAAAGAAAAGAAATGGAGCATACTAGCTACAACGGATGGCATCGTTGAAAGCAGAGAGCCGGTGAAAAATCAAAAACGTATCGAGGTTAAGGCCAGAACAATCGTGATTTTGGAAGGTAGATCATATGGGGCTTAATTCTTTTCAACTGAAATGTATCGCTGTTATAACAATGATTATCGATCATACGGGAGCTGTATTGTTTCCTGGGGAATTAGTATTCCGATATATCGGAAGAATATCTTTTCCTATTTTCTGTTTTTTGCTGGTGGAAGGTTTTTTTCATACAAGAGATATGAGAAAATATATGTTGCGTCTGGGGGTATTTGCGGTGTTGTCCGAGATACCGTATGATCTGGCATTTCGAGGTACTATGCTCGAGTTCAGTCATCAGAATGTGTTTTTTTCTTTGCTTATCGGTGTCATGATGATGTATGCACTTGAAAAAAGCAGTGAATGGCCGATAAAAATGACGGAACTGCTTTTGGCAATGTGGATTGCAAATCTTTTGGGAACCGATTATGGCTTTAAAGGGATTTTGCTTATTGCAATCTATTATTTCCTGAGAGAGTACAAGTGGAAAAAACATGCGGCAGGAGCAGTGTGGAATTTGCTCTGGAACCAGATTCAAAGGTGCGGAGCATTGGCGACGGTTTTCCTTGTATTTTATAACGGAAAAAAGGGTCCGTCTATGAAATATTTTTTCTATCTGTTTTATCCATTGCATTTGCTTGTGTTGTACGGAATATATCATATGATGCTTTAAAAGAAATCAAAAACAAACAGGAGAATTTGTTATGAAGATACTGGGTCATTTACATACCATTAACCACCATAAACTGCTTGTAATGAAGCATTGCTTTCAGGTGGGTCTCTATAGGCAGGGGCTTCTTCACGATCTGTCAAAATATTCGCCTACAGAATTTTTTGTTGGCTGTAAGTATTATCAGGGAACCAGAAGTCCGAATAATGCGGAGCGTGAGGCGACAGGTTATTCGAAGGCATGGCTTCACCATAAAGGGCGTAATAAACACCATTATGAGTACTGGATTGATTACAGTGTGAATAAGGAAGAGGGAATCATAGGACAGAAGATGCCTGTCAGGTATGTGGTAGAGATGTTTATGGATCGTGTGGCTGCTTCCAAAACATATCAGGGAGCAAATTACACAGATGCACATCCTTTGGAGTATTATGAGAATGGTGCCGGGAAGCTGGGAAAGATGATTCATCCGGATACAGCAGCGCTGCTGCATGTTCTTTTGAAAATGCTTGCAAGAGATGGCGAAGAGAAGACTTTCCGGTATATAAAAGAACATGTACTTAAAGAGAAAAAGATGGATAGAAAGCGATATAAGGCTTGTCGAAAAAAATAAATTGAAAAAATTGAAAATTATTATTGACATTTTTTGACTTATATATTAATATATTCTTCGGACGGCTTAAGAAGTCAATGCGGAAGTGTCGGAACTGGCAGACGAGCAAGACTAAGGATCTTGTAGCTTTCGGGCTGTGTGGGTTCAAGTCCCATCTTCCGCATCAAATAACTGTAAGTCTTGAAAAATCAAGGTTTGCAGTTATTTTTTTGTTTTTGGGGTTGTCGGTTTTGGCACTTCGTTTAAAAATAGTCTTGTGCGTTAGATTTCACAAAGAAAAGACGCACAAATATGATAAGAAGAAGGGCTATAATGGTTAATGAAAACATTAAAACAAAAGACGCATTAGAAGAGTTTTATCAAGACAAGCGTACAGAGAATACGGCTGAAAGCACATTGAAAACCTATGATATGCATATTAGGAATTTTATTGATAGCAATGATATGTGGGATTTTACAACCAGTCTAATCAATAAAGACCACTACCAGTGGTGGGTGGAAGATTTACAGGAAGATGATAGAAAGATGCAGAAGTGTTCGGGCGTTCATCTATTGGTTATAAGAAAATGAATACACTGACGTTTTTCCTGTAAAGATACCAAAATATCAGAAAAAAGTTAAGCGGTGTTATACTGATGAAGAATTAAAGACATTATTAGAAAAGCCTGACCGTAATTGTTCAGAGGTTCAGTATCAGACATGGGTATATATTAACCTGCTAATATCAACAGGGCTTCGTCTTTCTTCCAGTCTTGATATTCTTGTTAAGGACATAGATTTTAAAAATAATGTTGTGTATGTTGATACAATAAAGAATAATCAAGGCTTAGCTTTAAGCTTAAATGATGATGTGATAAAGATTTTAAAGAAGTATATTCAGTTGTTCCGCTTGTCGGCTGATGATTATTTATTCTGTAAAGGTGATAATACAAGAATGGCTAATCATACTATGCAATGTAATGTTGCAAATTATAATAGGGCGCATGGTGTAGAAAAGACAAGTATTCATTTATTTAGACACACATTTGCTAAGAACTTTTATGAAAAACAAAAGATGTATATACTCTATGTCAAGTTTTCGGGCATAGCAATATAAGTGTAACAGAGGGGTATTTAAAAGATTTAGGTGTTAGCTTATTTGCAGATACCGTATACAATCCACAACAACAATTTACCAAAACAGATTCCAGTGGTGCCCCCCTTTTCACCTAGTCAACCTTTTTGCATTTTCTGGGAGAACCATGTGCTGAAGGGAGTGCTGCCCAAGCCGGACGGCTCGGAGCTTGCGGACAGCGTGATTGCAGAGTATTTCCGGAAGTCCAGGGCAGAGACGGTGGCGCTTACGGGATTTGACGGAAAGTTAAGCCGGAGGCAGGAGCTTTTGGAGCTGATTGAGAGCATGGGGATGGAGAAACGGCAGATCGAGCAGGAGCTGAAACTTTTCATGGGGGGAGGCGGAGCTTGCGGAAAATGACCAGTACCGTGTCTCATGGAAACCGGTGAGCAGCCAGAGGCTGGATGAAAAGCGGCTTAAGGAGGAGCGGCCGGAGATTTATGAGGAGTACCGGAAGGTGTCGGAGTACCGGAGGTTTGTGGTGAAGGCAGCTTGAGGGAAAAGTTTGAAATTTTTTCGGGCAGCGTGGACAGGATAATTGATGGAAAAGCAGAAAAAGTGAGGGCAGTAGAAGAAAAATTTACAAGTGTCTGAAATAATAGTGGCTATAAGAATGGGAGGCGGTTTTGCCTCCTGTTTTTATGCCGGAAAGGACAGGTTATGTTGGAAAAGCATGGTATGAAAGAAGAACTGGCAAAGAAAGCAGGGAGCATCCGGAACGGGAATGGCAGAGAGACGGAAGAGATTCTGGCAGCGGCAAATGAAACAGAGAGAGTGGATGGTATGGAAGAAATGGAAAAAAACAGGGGCAGAGACAGTAGCAATGCATTTGTCCGCCTGCCCAGAGCGGATGAGATTGAGTGCCGGGTATCGGTGATCAATGAAAAGGGGCAGTGGATTGCAAAACAGGATGTGGGGACGGTCAGCTATTCGGAGAAGGAAAAGGGGCAGGCGTCGGATTCCTTTAAGCGGGCCTGCTTTAACTGGGGGCTGGGAAGGGAGCTTTACAGCGCGCCGTTTATCTGGATTCCGGCGGGAACCGTTAGCATCCAGAAGAAAGGGGAGCGGTTTGTGACATCTGACCGTTTTTCTGTGCAGTCCATCGCCTATAATGAGCAGCGTGAGATTGTATCCCTTGTGATTGTCAACAGTAAGGGAACGGCTGTGTTTGAGATGGGAAAGATGCGTCGGCAGGGGAAGGATAAGGAGAAAGAGAAAGAAGGAAAGGCAGGGGCAGATATGCGGCCGTCTAAAAGCAGTGGTGTTAATGAAAAAGCGGGCGTCCGCAGGCTTACGGATGTCCAAAGGATAGCACTTGAGAAGGAGCTTGAACGCACGGGGGTTCTGATGGAGGCGGTGCTTGGGCGCTACGGTGTCCGGAGTTTGGATGAGATGACGGAGGATGTGTATGTGAAGGCGCTGAATGGGTTGAAGAGGACGAAGACGAAGGCGGCATGATCATATCAATAGGCAGGAGGGAGCGGAAGATGAATGAAAGAAATGATAATAACCTTATTGATGTTGATACTGCCGATGGTTTTATTTTATTCAGGGAAGGGCTTATTAAATTTGCGTGAATTTGTGCAATGGATGATGTTTAAAAATTAGAAAGTATGTGATATGATAGATATTACATGGAAATGAAAACATATTTAGGATATTGAAGCTATGTTAAAAAGGCTGTGTGGGATATGGTGCGTATCTGGTATAGTAAGTATGCGAAAGCCATAAAACCACACAGCTATGATTAAAAAAGTAGAAAAGATGGCAGAGAAAGAAAATGCAGTTTATTTCTGAAGAAGTATTAAATAAGATTTCGTATAAAAGCACACTGGGGCAAAGTTTAAAACAAATATCTTTACGGAAGACACCATTAGATGATATCCTGAAGGACATTAAGATATATCGTTCAGAGTATACAGATATTGTTGTTCAGGAAAACCTGATAGGTTCTCGGTTTAAAAGCGATGATTCTATTATTCGCAAATATGAGAAAACATTGCGGATGGGCGGCGGGTTTAAACAGTGTTTTAATGATATATTGGGATTCCGTCTGCATTTTGATGGATATCCGGGAGAATATCCGGAGTATTTCCGGGTGGTTGATCTAAGAAATGGGAAGAAAGTGGATGATGGATACCGGGCCGTCCATTTATACTATCAAAGGGATAATCTGGCATATCCAATAGAAATCCAGCTATGGTGTGCAAAGGATTACCAGTTTAATATATGGAGTCATAAACTGGTGTACAAATACTGGGATGCAGAGATTGGAAAACGTCTGTATGAAAAATATATGTCCGGTGCTATAGGTACAGAAGAAGATTTTAAAAATGAGATGAACAGGCTAGTAAGAGATAAGAATCAAAGAGAGGGGCAGAATAGTGACTGATAATAACCGCTTTTATATAATCGCCAAAAAATTCAACGAGGTCGGCTGTATTGCGTATAAATGTAAGAACCTGATTGAGGCAAAAAGCGTACCGAATACCCTGGAGGCAATTCGGGTCAAGGATGTACAGATTGTCATACTGGATGATCCGGAAATTTATTCTGAATATGCACCGTATAAGTATATTGATGATCTTCGGGAATTTATGAATCAGGCGGGTAATTTGAACCTGGTCGTGCAAAATGGAGGGAAATAATGGAACAGATAGGAAATTTCCAAAGTAGTGATGCCAGTACAGAAAAGTGTATTAATATTTAACCGAATAATCAGAAAAGTGAGGAAATACTATGGCACAAAATTTAATCAATGTTGAAATTCCAGAAACATTAAGTCCATATCTGTATACGATGAAAGACGGTAAGACAATGGATGATAAAGTGACGATTTCTATTGTTGTAGGTTTGTTTGTTTCTGGTATAATTACTTTAGAAAAGGCGGCTGAGTTTTTAATTGATACAATAGGAATTTTAGGTATCCTGCTTTTGGCTAAGAAAAAAAGACTGATAAACTGCATAAAACCAGATGTTGATAAGCTCCGTGCGAACGGATACCGTATTTCGGATGAGTTATATGATTAGATTCTTGATAAGGCTGGTGAGAAATGATATGGACGTGTTCCAATTTCCATTTATTCAGCATAAAGAAATCTGTGTGCATCATATTATAAGTAGAAAATCTGACATCATTTAACATCAATATTGACATCAACGCTGACATCAACAACAATGTTATGCTATGATAGTGGATGGAGAGTATGGAGGAAATAGCGGCATTTATCAAGGGTTATGGACGCTATTGCGTTGTGAAGAGTTTTTCCCAGGAGACGGGGGAGGCTCTTTTCCTAATTACGGATATTTCAGAGACAGATGGTTTATCTGTGGGCGGAGAGTATGTCAGAGTCATCTGACGGAAAGAAAAATAAATGGCGTGTCGGTTTTGCGGCAGCCATTTATCTTTGTGCGCCCAGTATGGGAGCAATCTAATCGGTGAAAGTCCGTAACACGCCCTGGTAGTGGGAAGTGTATAGCTAAGAGCAAGGGTGTCCATCGTGAGGTGGAATCTGAAGAAAGCTGGAGGCAAAGCTCTGGTCTGACGAACAGAAATCATATCAGGCCACAATTAGGGATAAGGCTGCAAAACAACTTCATAAGGAGGACTATCTGCAAATGGTATCGACGGAATTGAAAGAGTATGCAGAAGTGTCCGCCTGTCAGAGGATTGCTGAAAACAACCGCATCATAACAGACTTTCAGTCGGACAGGCTGTTGGAGAAGTGCACCAGAATTGATACAAAATCTAAGAATTTATGCTTACGGATGCTGACCACATGATCATGGGGAGTCTTGCATCCTTGCAGAAAAGAGTGGCTCTTGTAAGAGAATCGTAGATTGTGAAACGGAAGGAAATAGAGTATAATGAGAGAAAATACAATGTAGTTATACATAAGGAGAAGAAATGGAGAATGTTAAAAAGAAACGGACCGGACAGATGGATATGCTGCATGGACCGTTGATGAGTAAGATTATATTATTTGCTCTGCCGCTGGCGGCGAGCAGTATCCTGCAGCAATTATTTAATGCGGCGGATGTGGCAGTAGTTGGAAGATTTGCAGGCAATCAGGCATTGGCGGCTGTAGGCGGGAACAGCTCGGTCATAAACCTTTTGGTGAATCTGTTTGTGGGTTTTTCCGTGGGAGCCAATGTGGTGATTGCAAGATATGTTGGAGAAGGAAAGGCGGACAAGATACAAAAAACAGTCCATACAGTTATTTCGATGGCGCTCATCTGCGGCGTGATATTGTCTGTTCTGGGAAATGTTGTGGCGGCACCGCTTCTTAAACTTATGAATACTCCAGAGGAAGTACTGCCTCTGGCGACAGTGTATCTTAAGATTTATTTTGGAGGTATGCCCTTTTTTATGTTGTACAATTTTGGCTCGGCAATCTTAAGAAGTATCGGAGATACGCAGAAGCCGCTGTACTGCCTGATTCTTTCGGGTATCATCAATGTTGGTTTGAATCTTCTGCTTGTGATTGTTTTCCAATTGTCGGTTGTAGGTGTGGCGATTGCTACGGTGACAGCTAACGGAGTCAGTGCAGGGCTGATACTTTTGTTTCTTTGCAGGAGTAAAGAATCCATTCGTTTGGATTTGCGGAACTTGACACTTTGCCGGGAAGAAATGGTCAAGATCATAAAGATTGGTGCACCGGCGGGATTGCAGGGAATGGTATTCTCCTTTTCTAATGTGTGTATACAGTCTGCGATTAATGGCTTTGGTACAGATGCGATCGCAGGCTCGGCAGCAGCATTGAACTACGAATTTTTTACTTTTTTTGTTACGAGCGCGTTTGCCCAGGCGGCTGTTACATTTACGAGTCAGAATTATGGGGCAAAGAAGTATGAACGATGCAGGAATGTGTGGCGAATCAGTGTCATGCTGGGACTGTGCGGTACCGGTATTTTGTGTGCTGTGTTTGTGCTGGGACGGGAATTTTTCCTTGGAATTTTTGCGGCGGATGCGGCAGCAGTTCGTTACGGAGCAGTCCGTATGCTGCATATCCAGGTGTTCAGTTTTATGCCGCCGCTTTATGAAGTGACAGGCGGAGTGCTTCGGGGAATGGGATATTCTATGACCCCGGCGGTGCTGACCATGTTTGGTTCGTGTGCAGTAAGAGTGATTTGGATATATACTGTGTTTGCGTGGAATCCTACATTGGAGATGTTGTTTTGGGTATATCCGTTCTCCTGGGTGATAACGATAGCATTGGTAGTGGGATCGTATTTTATCATCGGCAGGAAGGCGCTGGTATGTGAGAAATAAAGAAAAGATTTTATTGGGGAAGTGACTGTTATGGCTGAAGAAAGTCGTAAATATATAGCGATTGATCTAAAATCATTTTACGCGTCTGTGGAATGTGTAGAGAGAGGGCTTGACCCTATGACTACGAATCTTGTAGTTGCCGATCTTAGCCGTACTGAGAAGACAATCTGCCTGGCAGTATCTCCGTCTTTAAAAGCCTATGGAATTTCAGGGAGGGCAAGGTTGTTTGAGGTGGTACAGAAGGTGAAGGAAGTAAATGCAAAGCGGCAGGAGCTTGCGCCGGGAAGAAACCTTAAAGAGACTTCCTGGGATGACAATGAGCTTAAGAATTCACCTGAGAAGGCGGTCGGCTATATCGTTGCACCGCCGAGGATGGCACATTATATCGAATATAGTACGAAGATTTATGAGATATATCTCAAATATGTGGCACCGGAAGATTGTCATGTGTATTCTATTGATGAGATTATGATGGATGTCACGGATTATCTGAATACGTATCAGATGTCACCTCGTGAACTGGCGGGGAAGATCATGCGGGATATTCATTCTTCCACAGGAATTACAGCTACAGCAGGCATCGGGACGAATCTCTACTTGTGCAAGGTTGCCATGGATATTGTGGCAAAGCATATTCCGCCGGATAAAGACGGCGTGCGTATCGCATCACTCAATGAAAAAAGTTATCGGCGGATTTTGTGGTCGCACCGGCCGATTACAGATTTTTGGCGTGTGGGGAAAGGGTATGCAAAAAAACTGGCAGAGCAGGGAATATTCACTATGGGGGATGTGGCAAAATGTTCTGTGGGAAGAGCAGATGAATATTATAATGAAGATTTGCTCTATCGGTTATTCGGAATAAATGCAGAGCTTTTGATCGACCATGCCTGGGGCTTTGAGCCTTGTACGATGGCGGATATAAAAGCGTACCGTCCGCAGAATAACAGTATTGTGTCTGGTCAGGTGCTGCATCAACCTTATACATCTGACAAGGCAAGAATTGTTGTCAGGGAAATGGCGGAGATGCTCGCTTTAGATTTGGTAGATAAACGATTGGTCACGGACCAGATTGTTCTGACAGTGGGGTATGATATGGAAAACTTATCTGCTGCAGGAACGGGGGATTATAGGGGAGAGATCACTACGGACCGTTACGGTCGGAAAATCCCCAAACATGCTCACGGGACAGAAAATCTCAAAGGACAGACATCTTCCGGACAATTGATCGTGGATGCAGTTCTGGAATTGTATGACAGGATCATCAATAGAAAGCTCCTGATCCGAAGGATATCCCTTAGTGCAAATCATGTGATAGAAGAAGCGACGGCCAGGAAAGAACAAAGTTTTGAGCAGCTTGACTTATTTACGGATTATGAAGCTTTGAAAAAAGAACAGGAAGCTCAAAAGGAGAACCGTGAAAGGGAGAGAAGGCTTCAGGAGGCTATGCTGAATATTAAAAAAAGATATGGAAAAAATGCTGTTCTAAAGGGGACAAATCTGATGGAGGGTGCCACAGCCGTTGACCGGAATAAGCAGATTGGCGGACACAAGGCGTAAGAAGGGGTGCAGGATGTTAAAGTTTAATTATGATGACAGACACAAATATGATGATATCATACATCTTTCCCATCATGTGTCAAAGACACACTCAAGGATGCCGATTGCGGACCGGGCGGCGCAATTCGCACCTTTTGCGGCTTTGACCAGCCACGGGGAGGCAGTGAAAGAGACTTCGCGTCTGACAGAAAGCAGGATAGAGCTTGATGAGAGCTGTAAGGTAGTTTTAGATGAGAAATTGCGAAGTCTTAAGAAACGATGTGATGAGGAGCCGGATGTCTCTGTGACGTATTTTGTGCCGGACACAAAAAAGCGGGGAGGCGCTTATGTGACTGTATCCGGCAACCTGAAAAGGATAGATGTATATCGGCGAGTCATAGTCTTGGCAGACAGGACGCAGATACCTATCGATGAGATTATTGAGATAGATTCCAACGTCTGTTGAGCTGTTTCTTTCTGTAGAAATAGTAAGGAATCAGCAGCAGTGCGGTAGCTGCCCACGCAATGGGGTAGCTTACTAGTATAGTAAAAAGTTCCTTATGGATAGGAGTTACGATTAATATCCAGGGAAGCCTTACCAAGCATACGCCTCCGAGAGTGATAAGGGTAGGGATCATAACATCTCCGATTCCCCGAAGCGCTCCTGTAAAGATTTCCACAAAGATAAAGATGGCATAGCTCGGTACAATATTGATCATCATGTAAGTGCCGATATCAATGACTGTCTCGTCGGAAGTAAAGAGAGAGAGCAGCGGGTGGGCCAGGACTAAAAGTCCGACCAGGATGGAGCCGCATAGGGTCAGGGACATGGCGAGACAGACCCGGATGCTCTTATATACTCTCTCAAGCTTACCGGCACCGTAGTTTTGACCGGAAAAGGTAGTGATAGAGATGCCGAAAGCACCGCTTACAGCCCAGAAGATCAAATCAACTTTACCGAAAGCAGCCCATGCAGCGGCGGTATCTGTTCCAAACTGATTGATGGAAGTCTGGATGATGATGTTGGTGAGTCCGTACATACAGGACTGGATGCCGCCTGGAAGTCCAATGCGCAGTTCTGATATCAAAAGCGGGAGATCAATTCGGATATCTTTCGGACTCAGCCGAATCATGTCATAGGAAGTCATAAGTGCACGGATCACTAAGATGGCGCTTACTGCCTGTGAGATAATGGTAGCAATGGCGGCACCTGCAATTCCAAGTTTAAAAAAGACAACCAGGACAATATCCAGTATAATATTTAAGATACAACACACGATCAGATAGTAGAGCGGACGTTTCGAATCACCGACAGCCCGCATGATCCCGGAACCCATATTATAAATGAGCGTGGCAATAATACCGAGAAAATAAATCCGCAGGTAAGCAATGGAATCAGACATGATATCTGATGGAGTTTTCATAATCGCTAAAAGGACAGGTGTAGCTATGTACCCGGCAATAGAGATGAGGATACTCGCAATAACCGAGAAAGCGGCAGCCGTGTGAAGGGCTGTGTGGAGCCGGCCGGTATTCTTTGCCCCGTAAAATTGGGAAATGATAACTGCTGCGCCGTTTGCAAGACTGGTAAAAAACATAACTACCTGATAAGTCAGTACTGCGGCGGAGCCGCCTACACTGGCAAGCGCTGCTTTTCCCACAAAGCGTCCTACGATCACTGCATCAACGGTATTATATAACTGTTGAAACAAAGTCCCTACGACAATAGGGAAGAAAAAGATGAGGAGTTGTTTCCATATAATTCCTTCTGTAATTTCATTTTTATCCATAACATCTGATGACATAAATCTACCCCCATAACAAAACTAACTCAATCTTAACACAAGTTGACAAAAACGCCAGTATATTTTCAAAAAAATATGTAAATACAGGCAATTTGGTGTATAATAAATGCAAAAACGGCAGGAGGGAAAAGGATGTTGGAGAAACTGGATTTGACAAAGAAGCTTGAGAAAGATGAGTACAAAGAAAAGATGCTTAAGCTGACACCGGAGATTGGAAAGCTTCAGAGAGAATGCAAAGATCTTGGTATTCCGATCATGATCGCATTTGAAGGGTATGATGCAGCAGGTAAAGGTGTGCAGATCAGTGAGCTTATCAAAGCGCTGGACCCCAGGGGATTTGAAGTGCATGCTGTAAAAACAGAGACGAAAGAAGAGCGGATGCATCCGTTTCTCTGGAGATTCTGGACAAAGATGCCGGCGAAAGGCCGTATTGCTATCTATGACAGCAGTTGGTATCGGAAGGTTTTGATCGATCGTTTTGATAAGAAGACAAAGAAGAATGAGCTTGCGAAGGCGTATGATTCAATCTGTGCATTTGAGGAGCAATTGACATCAGACGGCATGGTGCTTATTAAGATATTTTTGACAATTGATAAAAAAGAACAAAAGAAGCGTTTTAAAAAGCTCCTTGCTTCCAGAGAAACGGCATGGCGTGTCGGCGAGGACGATAAAAAAAGAAACAAGAAGTTTGAAAAGTATCAGGCGATCAACGAAGAGATGCTCCTTAAGACAGATACAGAATATGCGCCATGGAATATTGTGGAGGCTGTAGATAAACGATTTGCAACGGCAAAGATATATTCCATCGTTGCAAAGATACTTGCCGAGAAGGTAAAGGATGTCAGGGAGAAAAAGAAGGCAGTACAGGAAGCGGCGGCAAGAATGGCAGAAACGCCCATTGCGGCAGAGCATGAGACGCCGGAGAGTGATAAGAAGATGGGGGAATCTATTCTTTCGAGGGCGGATCTCAGCCTGTCTTATACGAAGGAAGAATATAAGCAGCGTCTGGATGAGCTTCAGAAGAAGATAGAAAAGCTTCATGGAGAGCTTTACCGGAGGAGGATACCGGTGGTACTTGGATTTGAAGGATGGGATGCCGGCGGAAAGGGCGGTGCAATAAAACGTCTTACAGAGAAAATGGACCCGAGAGGATATGTTGTCCATCCCACGGCATCTCCTAACGATATTGAGAGACAGCACCATTATTTGTGGAGATTCTGGGTGGATATGCCGAAGGCGGGCCATGTGACAATTTTTGACCGGACATGGTACGGACGTGTTATGGTCGAGCGGATTGAAGGGTTCTGTATGAGACAGGAATGGCAGAGAGCCTATAAGGAGATCAATAGTATGGAGCGCGATCTTTCAGATGCGGGCGCAATCGTGCTGAAATTCTGGATGCAGATAGATAAAGATGAACAGGAGCGGAGATTTAAGGCAAGGCAGGAGAACCCTGAAAAGCAGTGGAAGATTACCGATGAGGACTGGCGGAACAGGGAGAAATGGGAGCAATATGAAGAAGCAGTAAATGAGATGCTCATCCGCACTTCGACTCCTTATGCGCCATGGATCGTGGTGGAAGGAAATAACAAATACTATGCAAGAATCAAGGTATTGGAAACAGTAGTGAATGCGATTGAGGAGCGGTTAAAGGATTGATAGGATGACGATCAGGGAGCAATTAGAGTGCCGTGAAATGGAATATTTAAGTTCCTATGCGGCACTCAGTAAGAATTCGAAAGGAAGAAAGGCAGAGGAGCCTCAATGTGATATCCGTCCTGTTTTTCAGAGAGACCGTGACAGGATTTTGCATTGTAAAGCATTTCGGCGGTTGAAACAAAAGACGCAGGTATTTTTACTGCCTAACGGAGATCATTACCGCACAAGGCTGACCCATACGCTGGAGGTGTCCCAGAATGCAAGAACAATTGCAAAGGCATTGCGCCTTAATGAGGATTTGACAGAGGCGATAGCGCTGGGGCATGACTTGGGGCATACTCCTTTTGGCCATGCGGGAGAACGGGCACTTGACGAGGTTAACCCATTTGGATTTTGTCACAATATACAAAGTGTGCGCATTGTGGAACGGCTGGAAAAGGGAGGCAAGGGTTTGAATCTTACGTGGGAGGTGGTAGACGGCATCCTGAACCACAAGTCGAGCGGCAGCCCGCGGACGTTGGAAGGACAGATTGTGCGGCTTTCTGACAAAATTGCCTACTTAAATCATGACATTGATGATGCGATCCGCGGAGGGATTCTTAAAGAGAGGGATATACCTGAAAGATTCCACCGGATTCTGGGAGATACAACAAGAAAGCGGCTGAATACGCTGATTCATGATGTTGTTACAAACAGTATGGATCAATCTGAGATTTCCATGTCAGATGAAGTAGAAGGGGCTATGAAGGAACTGAGAGACTTCATGTTCGAACGTGTCTATCTGAATCCGATTGCAAAGAGAGAAGAAAAAAAAGCAATTCATATGATAAAAGATTTATATCGGTTCTATATGGAAAATCTGGATGAGATTCCAAAGGAATACCAGAATATGCAAGGAGAGTCCGGGGTAAATAAAGAGCAGATGGTATGTGATTATATAGCGGGAATGACAGATACATATGCAGTAAAAAAATTTGAAGATTATTTTGTTCCAAAATCTTGGAAAATTTAAAAGGAAATCAAATACTTTTGTCGAATATTATATATGAGGGCTATTTTGAGACAGATCATAAAGGTGTTCGCGTATGTATTATTCGGATGAGATAATTGAAGAAGTAAGAGTTAAAAATGATATTGTCGATGTGATTTCTGGTTATGTGAGACTTCAGAAAAAAGGAAGTTCTTATTTTGGACTGTGTCCGTTTCATAATGAAAAATCACCTTCTTTTTCGGTGAGCAGGCAGAAACAGATGTATTATTGTTTCGGCTGCGGTGCCGGAGGCAATGTCTTTACATTTTTGATGGAATATGAGAATTATTCGTTTCAGGAAGCGCTTAAAGTACTCGCCGACAGGGCGGGGGTGACGCTTCCTGAGACGGAATATTCCGAAGAAGCAAGAAAACGGGCAGGTCTTAAGGCCACTCTTTTGGAGATCAATAAGCTGGCGGCAAAATACTATTATGCACAGCTCAGACAGCCGCAGGGTGCTGCAGGTCTTAGATATCTGAAGGACAGGCAGCTTAGCGATGATATGTTGAGGGCTTTTGGTCTCGGATATTCTAATAAATACAGTGACGACTTGTATAAATACTTAAAAGGGAAGGGATATAAAGACGATCTGCTTGTAAAAGCGGGCCTTATAAGTTATGATGAACGTCAAGGTGTTTATGATAAGTTCTGGAACCGCGTGATGTTTCCGATCATGGATACAAATAACCGAGTAGTAGGGTTCGGAGGCCGTGTGCTGGGTGACGCAAAGCCTAAGTATCTGAACTCTCCGGAAACAGATATATTTGACAAAAGCCGGAATTTATATGGATTGAACCGGGCGAGAAGATCAAAGAAGCCGTATTTTTTGCTTTGCGAAGGGTATATGGATGTTATCTCCCTCCACCAGGCAGGATTTGATAACGCAGTTGCCTCGCTTGGAACTGCGCTGACTAACGGACATGCTTCTTTGATCAAGCGATATGTGAATGAAGTGTATCTTACATATGACAGTGATGATGCGGGTACGAGGGCTGCCCTGCGGGCGCTTCCTATACTTAGGGATGTGGGTATTACGGCAAGAATTATCCGTATGGAACCTTATAAGGATCCGGATGAGTTTATCAAAAATATGGGCGCAGAAGCTTTTGAGGAGAGGATCGGGAAAGCTCGTAACGGGTTTCTTTACAGCCTGGAAGTACTGCGTAAGGATTTTGACATGAATACTCCGGAAGGCAAGACTGATTTTATGAAAGAGACGGCAAGGCGGCTTTCCGGGTTTACGGAAGAGATTGAGCGCAATAATTACATTGAGGCAGTTGCGAAGGAATATCATACCGGTTATGAAGAGTTAAAAAAGCTGGTTGTCAAGATGGCGGTGGAGACAGGGATGGCGAAGCCTGCATCAAGACCGAAGTCCGGACGCAGCAAAGATAAAGGAAAAGAAGATGGAATCCAGAAATCACAAAAGATACTACTTACATGGCTGATTGAGGATGAAGGGATTTTTAATCAGATTAGCAAATATATTGTCCCGGAGGATTTCTCAGAAGGAATTTGCCGGACAGTTGCAGGACTTCTGTATGAACAGTATGAAAAACACGATGTTAATCCGGCAAAGATTATGAATTACTTTACTGATGAAGAGGAACATCGGGAGGTTGCAGGTCTGTTTCACACAAAGATACGGGAACTGTCCACTCCAAAGGAGAGAGAAAAGGCACTCAGGGAGACCGTTATCCGGGTAAAGAACCACAGTATTGAACAGGCAGGAAAGAACTGGGATGCGGCAGATATTGAAGGAATGCAGAAGCTGATGAAAGCGAAAAGTGATTTGCAGAACCTGCGGAAACTGCATATTTCCGTTAATTAAGGATAAAATATAATCAAGCTATGAGAGGATGGATACTACATGGAAGAGAATGTGGCAAAATTTGAGGAAAAATTAAAAGAACTGGTAGCGCTTGGAAAGAAGAAGAAAAGCATTCTGGAGCTTCAGGAGATCAATGACTTTTTCGCTGATATGGAACTGGACCTTGAACATATGGAAAAAGTATATGAATACCTGGAAGCACAGAACATTGATGTTCTTCGGATTGGCTCTGACAGTGACGACATGGACGATGTTGATATTGTTATCAGTGAAGAGAGCGATGTGGATCTTGAAAAGATTGATTTGTCTGTGCCGGATGGTGTCAGCATAGATGATCCGGTAAAGATGTACTTAAAGGAGATTGGAAAAGTACCGCTTTTGACAGCGGAGGAAGAAGTCGATCTGGCAAAGCGTATGGCGGATGGGGATGAAAGTGCCAAAAAACGTCTTGCCGAGGCAAACTTAAGACTCGTTGTCAGTATTGCAAAGCGGTATGTAGGGCGTGGGATGCTGTTCCTTGATCTGATCCAGGAAGGGAATCTAGGACTTATTAAGGCAGTGGAAAAGTTTGATTATCATAAGGGATTCAAGTTCAGTACTTATGCCACTTGGTGGATCAGACAGGCGATTACAAGAGCCATTGCAGATCAGGCAAGAACAATCCGTATCCCGGTGCATATGGTTGAAACCATTAATAAATTAATCCGTGTGTCCAGACAGCTTTTACAAGAGTTAGGGCGCGAACCTACGCCGGAAGAGATTGCGGCTGAATTGGACATGCCTGTGGACAGAGTCCGTGAGATACTGAAGATTTCGCAGGAGCCGGTTTCTTTGGAGACACCGATCGGTGAGGAAGAGGACAGCCATCTTGGGGATTTTATCCAAGATGATAATGTTCCGGTGCCGGCAGAAGCAGCGGCACAGACGCTATTGAAAGAGCAGCTTGATGATGTGCTTGACACTTTGACTGAGAGGGAACAAAAAGTATTGAGACTTCGGTTTGGCATGAATGACGGGCGTGCCCGGACGCTGGAAGAGGTGGGGAAGGAATTTGACGTTACCCGTGAACGTATTCGTCAGATAGAGGCCAAGGCATTGAGAAAGCTCCGCCACCCGAGCAGAAGCAGGAAATTGAGAGATTATCTGGATTAAGAAAGAATTAATTATGGAATTATCAAAAAGACTTGCTGCGGTCGCAGCTCTTGTGCCGGAGGGCGGTTGTGTTGCGGATGTCGGGACAGACCATGGATACATGCCGATCTTTCTTGTGGAGCAGGGGATTGTAAAAAAGGCTGTTGCGATGGATATCAATAGGGGACCTTTGGAGCGTGCGAGAATGCATATTGCAGAAAGCGGGCTCTCTGATCGGATCGAGACGAAACTTTCAGATGGCCTCAAAAAATTAAAGGCGGGTGAAGCGGACACTGTAATAGCTGCCGGAATGGGAGGCGGACTGATCATTCGGATTCTGGATGAGGGAAGAGAGATCGTAGATTCTGTAAAAGTATGTATTTTGCAGCCGCAGTCAGAGATTTCGAAAGTCAGGAAGTATTTGCAGGAGCATGGGCTGATGATCGAAAAAGAAGATATGGTCGAGGAGGATGGTAAATATTATCCTATGATGAGGGTGCTCCATGGAGAAGTGGAATGTTATGAGAAATACGAATACATCTATGGGAAAGAGCTTCTCAGAATGCGCCATCCGGTATTGAAGGAATATTTATTGCGGGAGCAAGGGCTTAAAGAGTCCATAATCCGAAAACTTTACGTTCATTCCGGGAGCAGAAGGACAAAAGAGCGCCTTGACGAACTGAGAACGGAACTTATATATATCAGGCAGGCTCTTGCATGTTATGAGCAAGGCGGGCCGTAAGAGGGAGTATAGATAAGATGATATGCAGAAAAGTCATGGATATATTGGAAGAGAATTATCCGGAAAAGTATGCTCTTGCATGGGACAATGTGGGGCTGCTTGCAGGCAGGGATGATAAAGAGGTTGCACGCATATACATAGCACTGGATGCGACGGATGAGGTGATCGATGCGGCAGTTTCCTGGGAAGCGGATATGATTATCACGCATCATCCCTTGATTTTTGGCGGGTTGAAAAGAATTCACAATCGAGATTTTATCGGGGCTCGTATTCTTAAGTTGATTCAAAATGATATATCGTATTATGCGATGCATACGAATTATGATGTCTGTAGAATGGGAAAACTTTCCGGGGAAAAGATGGGGCTTGTGAACCCGGAAGTGTTGGAAGTTACCTGGGAGGAGGAAGGTCCTTCCGGAATTGGAGTAATCGGGGATCTGACCGGGGAGATGACATTAAAAGGCTGTGCAGAGGTGGTGAAGTCTGCCTTTGTGCTTGAAAATGTGAAAATATTTGGAAGTCTGAATTGCAAGGTAAATAGAGTTGCCATTTGCCCGGGATCTGGAAAAAGTGTGATCGATGAAGCTGTAAAAAAGGGGGCGGAGGTTCTGGTTACAGGAGATATCGGACATCATGAGGGGATTGATGCTGTGGCCCGTGGACTTGCGATCATTGATGCAGGGCATTATGGAGTAGAGCATATTTTTATAAAAGATGTAGCACGGCAGTTAGACGGGAAATTAAGCGGCGTACAGATTATGACGGCGCCGGTAGTGCATCCGTTTCAGATAATATAGAGAAAGCAGATGGAGAGGTGTATTATGAAAGACGAGAGAATTTGTCATGTGCGTATAGGTAACGAAGTGAGAGAATACATAGCGGGGACATTGTATAAGCAGATTGCAGCAGATTTCCAGGACAGATACAGCCATGATATAGTGCTTGTGTATGTAGATGGGAAATTGCAGGAACTTCGTAAAAAGGTAAAGAAGGACTGTACAATAGCTTTTGAGACGACGGCAGGGGCAATCGGACATGAGACGTACAAAAGAAGTATGAAGCTGATGCTTGTAAAGGCAGTCTACGATGTGGCGTCCCGGGAAGATATCCGTAAAGTGCGGGTTCATTTCTCAATAGGCAGGGGGTATTACTGCACGATCGAGGGGAAGATTGAATTGAATCAGGAATTCCTTACTAAGGTAGAATGCAGGATGCGTGAGATTGCCGGGCAGAATATTCCTATTGAAAAACGAACTGTCAGCACAGATGATGCCATCGCTCTTTTTCGGAAGCATGGTATGTATGATAAGGAGAAGCTGTTTGAATATCGCAGAGTGTCCAGAGTCAATATCTATAGTATGAATGAGTTTGAGGATTATTTTTATGGATATATGGTTCCGAGTTCAGGATATCTGAAATACTTTAAGCTTTATCTGTATGATGAAGGTTTTGTAATGCAGATGCCGGACAGGAAAGAACCGGAGGCTGTTCCGGAATTTTGCCCGCGGCAAAAGTTGTTTAAAGTACAGAAGGAATCTGTCAAATGGAGTGATATGCAGGGCATAGAGACAGTCGGCGCATTGAACGATAAAATCACGAAGGGAGATGTCCAGGAGCTTGTGTTAGTCCAGGAAGCGCTCCAGGAGAAGAAGATTGCGGAGATTGCGTCAGAGATTGCAGGGCGCAAGGATATCAAATTTGTCTTGATCGCAGGGCCTTCATCTTCGGGAAAAACTACTTTCTCCCATCGTCTTTCTATTCAGCTCCGAGCAAATGGATTGGTTCCGCGCCCTCTTGCTGTAGATAATTATTTTGTGGAGCGGGAAGAGAATCCGAGGGACGAGAATGGAGAATATGACTTTGAATGTCTTGAAGCAGTAGATGTGGAGCTGTTTAACCGGCAGATGAGAGAGCTGCTGGAAGGAAAAGAAGTTCTGATCCCCCATTTTAATTTTGTTAATGGACATAAGGAATACGACGGTCCGACTATGAAGCTGGGGGCAGCCGATGTGCTTGTCATCGAGGGTATCCATTGCCTGAACCCTAAGCTTACAAAAGAACTGGCCGATGAGAATAAATTCAAAATCTACATCAGCGCGCTTACGCAGCTTAATATTGATGAGCATAATCGTATACCGTCTACGGACGGCAGATTCCTTCGGAGAATAGTGAGGGATGCGCGTACCCGCGGATCCAGCGCCCAGAGGACAATCCGTATGTGGGAGTCTGTAAGAAGAGGGGAAGAAAAGAATATATTTCCTTATCAGGAGGAGGCAGATGTTATGTTTAACTCTGCACTTGTCTACGAATTGGCAGTGTTAAAGCCTTATGTAGAGCGGTTGTTATTTGCGATTGACAGAGATTGTCCGGAATATCTGGAAGCGAAAAGACTTCTTAAGTTTTTAGATTATTTTGTAGGCATAGGAAGTGAGAATATACCTATGAATTCTCTGTTGAGAGAGTTCGTAGGGGGAGGCTGTTTCCGTGTGTAGGTGCGTCGTCGTGGGAACGGCAGTAAAGCGTCTACCGCTGGACATAAGTAATTACGGAGGTTTTTATGGTAAGGAAAAAGACATTAAAATTTTTGCGGAATAGTGCCATTTTTATATCCATCTTATGTGTTTTCACTTTCAGTTTTCTGGCAGTATATATGAATGGAAAGAGCTCGGAAACGATGACGGAGATGGGCACGGTATACATGGCGGGGATGAGCGAACAAATTTCCATTCATTTTGAGAAAACGGTTGGATTGCGTCTGGCTCAGGTAAAAGAGCTTGAACAGGACGTCCCTCCCCAAGAGGTAGACAGTAAGCTTATAGAAAAGCTCTCCTACAGTGGACAGGCGAGGGGATTTGATTATCTTGCATTTTACTGTGGAGATAAAATTTTTAATATGATTTACGGAGCGGAAATGAAGGTGACGGATCCGGAGCCGTTTTTTACATCATTGAGTAAAGGTGAAAAGAAAGTTGCTGTTGGAACGGATGCTTCAGGAAATGATATTGTTCTTATGGGGATTCCAGCATCGTATAAGATGGAAAATGGGGATTCCAGTATTGCGTTGGTAGCAGGTATTCCAGTCAGTTATGTCAAAGAAGTGCTGGCACTGGATGAGAATGATTCTATGGTCTACTCCCATATTATTCGTAGGGATGGCAGTTTTGTCATTCGCAGCAATTCAGCATGCCGAGAAAATTATTTTGACCGGATCAAAGCGATGTTTGAGGAATTGGATGGTGAGAATGCGCAGCAGTATGTTGAAGGATTAGAGACGGCTATGAGTGCCAAGCAAAAATATTCAAAGGTGATCAGGGTTGAGAACGAGAGACGGCATCTGTATTGTACTGCTTTGCCCTATTCTGAGTGGTATCTGGTGACTGTCATGCCTTACGGGACACTGAGTGAGATCGTGGGTAATCTGAATAATCTGTGGGCCCTCATGGCAGTCGTGGCTTGCAGTGCCGTTTTGTGTGCACTTCTTTTAGTATTTTACAAGTTTTTTAAGCTGACAAGAGAACAGTTCAGAGAATTGGAGAAAGCTCGCCAGGAAGCAGTATCTGCGAACAGAGCGAAGAGTGAGTTCCTTTCTAATATGAGTCATGATATCCGTACGCCGATGAATGCGATCGTAGGTATGGCGGCGATAGCTACGGCAAATATAGGAAATATGCAGCAGGTACAAAACTGTCTGAAAAAGATCACTATGTCCAGTAAGCATCTGTTGGGCTTGATCAATGATGTTTTGGATATGTCCAAGATTGAAAGCGGTAAGATGAGCCTGAATATTGATCAGGTGTCCTTGCGGGAAGTGATGGAAGGGATCGTGAATATCGTACAGCCGCAGGTAAAGGAAAAGAACCAGCATTTTGATGTGTTTATCCATGATATTTCTTCTGAGAACGTGTGCTGTGACAGTGTGCGGCTGAATCAGGTACTGCTCAATTTCCTTTCGAATGCTATTAAGTTTACGCCAGAAGGCGGAAGCATCCATCTGGCGATGGAAGAGGAGCCTTCGAATCTTGGAGAAGATTGGGTAAGAATTCACCTGACAGTGAAGGACAGCGGAATCGGTATGTCAAAAGACTTCCAGGATAAGATATTTGATTCCTTTACCCGCGAGGATAGTATGCGTGTTCAGAAGATACAAGGTACCGGGCTTGGAATGACGATCACCAAATATATCATAGATGCCATGGGCGGAACGATCGAGGTGAAGAGTGAGCCGGGCAAAGGTACGGAGTTCCATGTGATTCTTGACTTTGAACGTGCTACCGTGCAGGAGGAGGATATGATCCTTCCAGCCTGGAATATGCTTGTTGTGGATAATGATGAGCAGCTTTGCCGCACGACTGCGGCGTCCTTAAAGACAATTGGCGTACAGGCCGACTGGACGTTGGATGGAGAGACTGCAATACAGATGGTAGAGAAAAAGCACAGACAGCATGATGATTATCACATTATCCTGCTGGATTGGAAGCTTCCGGGGATGGACGGTATCAAGACGGCAAATGAGATACGTAAGATGATGGGTGATGAAATACCGATTCTTATTATCTCTGCCTATGATTGGAGTGATATCGAAGAGGATGCCCGCGGCGCAGGTATTAATGGGTTTATCGCAAAGCCCCTGTTTAAATCTACGCTTTATTACGGCCTCAGAAAATATGCGGGAATTACAGAAGGGATAATAGAAGAGGAAGTAGAAGAGACGAAAGATTTTGAAGGAAGACATATCTTGCTGGCGGAAGATAATGATCTGAACTGGGAGATTGCAGAGGAGCTTTTAGGTGAGTTGAACTTGAGTATCGACCGGGCGGAAAATGGTCAGGTTTGTATAGAGATATTCGAACAGTCTGAACCCGGCTACTATGACGCGATCCTTATGGATATCCGGATGCCTATTATGAATGGCTATGAGGCAACAAAGAGAATCCGTGCTCTTGGACGTACGGATTCGGATATTCCGATCATAGCTATGACAGCGGATGCGTTTTCAGAGGATATCAATCATTGCCTGGAGTGCGGAATGAATGCTCATATTGCAAAGCCAATTGACATACAGGAAGCTGTCCGTCAGATGGAAAAATACATGAAATAGAAAATATGTAAAACAGAGGAAAAAGAGACTGTCTCGAAAAAAGGCAGTCTCTTTCCTTCATAATTGTATAATATCAGACTGAGCTTGCAGTTAGGTTTGGACATCCCTGTTTTCTAAGATCTTAATGGCAACCAGAAAGAATAAAAGGAAGAAAAGAAAAGTTGCTATTGCAAATACCAGACTATTTCCAGCCAGTGAATCAGTACTTTTATTGGAATTCATTCCCATGAGCATCAAACTATAAGGCCAGAACAAACCAAGACCTTTATTTGCGATGAGCATTCCCATAACACTTCCGATGAGAGCAATGCCGATTGGAACAGAGAAACTTCTGATGACCATAGATAAAAGGAGCTGGAGTGCTCCGATTGCCACGGCAGCTATCGTTCCTCGAAGCAGCCAGAAATAGATGCTTATCGGACATAAACCGGGAAGCCCTGCAAGTTTTCCTGCTATGAGGTAGAGGATTCCGAGCCAAAATTGTGTAATGAGCGTCACAAAAAGGATAACGGCAAGCTTTCCGAGATACAGGCAGGATATGTGTACAGGTGCACTCATAAATACATTCCAGTTATTGTTCCGGTGTTCCAGACGCCACATATAGGAACAGTAAAGAGCAATCAAAGGTGCATAAAAGAATGTTGAGTAAAACAAAGTGAGCTGTGTCCATAAGGAATACCATTGGCTTTTTAATATTTCTATATTTTGCAGGTAGTTAAAAGTACCCATAATAACGGGAATGACAGGTATCAGAATACAGGCAGGAAATATGGCAGAATGTGCGAGTTTTTGTCTTTCTGCCCGAATACAGCAAAGAATCATATCAAAGATGAAACAGGGGAAGTTATCGTGTGTCATAATTTATATCTCCTTTCGTGTTACGATTATTCGGCATATGATAAAGAGCAGGATTCCGAAAACGGCAAATATAAGGAATCCGACTAAAGGAAAAGGAACTTCATAGAATTCCGTAATCCGCGTTGCCCTGTCCCAGTCCATCTTTACACAGGGAAACGCGGCAAAATAGCCCCATATGACAAGCCGTGCGAGAGGGGCAGGAAAAAACAGTGAAAAGAGTCCCAGAAAAGAACCGGCGAGGCCAACTGTGAGGGGCATAATCTGACTGTTTGAAATCAGAGACATCATTTGCTGGAGAGCAAGCAGTACAAGGCTTGTACAGAGTGTGACGGCTAAATATTCAATAAGCATGGATATTTTTAAAGAATATCCAAAGTGGAAGATTCGACCGGAGGCCAGTATCAGGATACTGTGTCCGGCAGTAAAAAAGAATAAATATTTTGCACCGGCTAAATATTTACAATCAAAAAAACTTTCAGGTTCTTGCAGAGTATAGAGAAGCTTTAAAGTTTCTCCCTTGATTTCCATATCGCAGAGCCTGCTGGCGATGACAGCAACCATAATTGGCATAATAATGGTATTTATAATTGGAAGGTCGTAAAATAGCATCAGGTAGCCGGTTGTAAGCTCTTCTGTATGAGCGCTCGTAAACTGCCATATCATCCAGAGAGCTTCAAATAGGAAAAAAGCGAAAGGGATAAGCCATATCCGTCTGTGTTTGGATTTTTTTTGTTCTGCCCAGAGTCTGCGCTGCAGAGTTGAAAGCATCATAAACTCACCTTCTTTCCAGTCAGATGAAGAAAGATATCTTCAAGGCTCATTTGTTGTTCATAGATTCTATGGATGCCGATGCCTGCATGGACCAATAAAGTGACAGCATCTGCTATGCGGTTTTCCTGGTGCACTTTCAGCGTGAGAGTATTTTCCGACCATCCGGCAGGAATATGTGATTGTTTTAATACCTTCATGGCAGCAGAGTCGTTATTGGTACGCAGGATGATCCGGCTGCGACTGTATTCATGGAGAGAGGACAGGGTATCTTGAAATATCAGTTGTCCCTGGTCGATAATCCCTACATGGGTGGCCATCTGGTCAATTTCGCTCAGGAGATGACTGGATACGACGACAGTCATATTGCATTTTTGGGGAAGAGAACAGATCAATTCCCGCATTTCCTGGATTCCGGCAGGATCAAGACCATTGGTGGGCTCATCGAGGAGTAAAAGCTTAGGCATTCCAAGAAGAGCTGTGGCCAGTCCAAGACGCTGTTTCATGCCGAGAGAATACTGGCTGACTTTTTTATTCTGTTGTTCTGTCATACGAACAATTGCAAGTACTTGATCAATGCAGCGGAGAGGGACGTTCTTAAGAGTACAGATAATCCGCAGATTCTCTTTGCCGCTTAAGTGTCCATAATAGGCGGGGGATTCGATGAGAGAACCTGTCTGAGCCAGAATATTAAGCCGATTTTTTTGTGTTACTTTTTGACCGAGTATTCGGATATTCCCTTCCGTAGGTTTGATTAGCCCCAGGAGAAGTTTTAATGTGGTGGATTTTCCGGCGCCATTTGGTCCTAGAAATCCATAAATACTTCTTGCAGGGACTTTCAGGTCGAGACTGTCAACGACAGTCTTTTTGCCATATTGTTTTGTAAGTGAATCTGTAAGAATTACAGAAGACATAAAATTACCTCCTTTTTACCTGTTTGATAACATCATTGTAGGAGACGTGCCTTATGTGTGACTTAAAATTACCTTATATTTACCTTATATTTTTAGAGAGAGATTGGAAATGCGGAGAGCGACGCTTTATAATATACATATTAATCGTAACAGCAGGAGGCAGGAATGGAAAATTATAAATATAAGATTCTTGTGGTAGATGATAATACAGAGCTTGTGAATCTGATTGCTGCAATTTTGAAAGAAGACGGATATCAGGAAGTCTATACTGCGCGCTCAGCCAGAGAGGGAATGGAGAAATTTAAAGCAGGTATGCCGGATATGGTAGTGCTTGATATTATGCTGCCGGATGGAGACGGTTTTTCACTGTTTCAAAGGATGAGGGATGAATCAGAGGTTCCGATTCTGTTTTTGTCGGCAAAGGATGAAGATGAGGACCGATTGTTCGGATTGGGGTTGGGTGCGGACGACTACATTACAAAGCCATTTCTTCCCAAAGAGCTTTTACTGCGAGTTCGGGCAGTACTTAAAAGGACGTATCATGTAAATGAGGAGAAGGCGGAGACAGTGCTTAGGTTTGGGGAGCGCGAAGTATTTCCAGAGCGGGCGATTGTCCGGTTTCAGGGGAGTGAGTTGGCACTGACAGCCAAAGAACTTGCCCTCCTTTTGAAACTTAATCAGAATCGAGGGCGGATTGTCACATTTGATGCCCTTTGTAATGCAGTGTGGGGAGAATTTTATTATGGTTATGAGAATACGCTTATGGTACACATCCGGCATCTGAGGGAGAAACTGGAAGATGACCCTTCACATCCAAAGTGGATTCTCACGGCAAGAGGACTTGGATACCGATTGGCAAAGGTGCCGTTATGAGAAGTCTGCTAAAGATTATCCGCCGTTATTCTCTGACGGCCGGGGTGGTTATTTTTATAATTTTGTTTTGCAATATATGTGTGTTGCTAGGAGTTGGATGTATGACCATGCGGAATAGAGAGGGGCTTGTTTTTGGACGGGACAGTATGGAACAAGTGGGAGAAGAACTCCTGGAAGCAGAGGAAGGCACGGTGCTTTCTGAAAAGGGACAGAAGATTCTTGAGAATACGGACTTCATATGGGCGATGGCTCTTGATGGGGAAGGACGTGCAGTGTGGGAATGGAGACTTCCGGATGAGGTGCCGAGGAAGTTTACACTGCAGGATGTTGCGGTGTTTTCCCGGTGGTATCTTGAAGATTATCCGGTGAGAACATGGAAGAGCGGGGAACTTTTGCTTGTATTCGGATGTGATAAGGAAAAGATTACGAGATATGATATGCTGATGTCGCTGGATACGTTTCGCTTCCTGCTGGTATATCTGAAAGTGATGGCAATTGCGAATATTCTTATTATTTTATTATTTATTTTCTTGTTTGGGTTTCGATTTTACCAATCTATGAAGCCAATCATAGAAGGTATTGAGAAACTGGCTCTCGGAGAGCAGACGGATATTCGGCAAGGAGGTTTTATGGATGAGCTGGCGGAGAAACTAAACTTCGTTTCGGTGAAACTTAAGAAGCAGCAGGAGGAGCTTCAAAGAAGAGATGAGGCGAGGACAGAGTGGATTGCAGGGGTTTCTCATGATATTCGAACACCTCTGTCTTTGATTGTTGCATACTCAGACAAGCTGGCAGAAGATAACAAGTTAGATAAGGAAAATCAAAAGATAGCGAAAGATATGAATCGCCAGAGTCTGATTATCCGTCAATTAATTGCAGATTTAAATCTTACATCGAAGCTGGCGTACCAGGCCCAGCCCCTAAAGACAACAATTTGTTCTCCGGCAGCTCTTTTACGTGAATGTGTGGCAGACATTTATAATGGGGATTTGGAGAAAACTACAGTAAATGGGGATGACATGCTGGAGTTTACGGTAGATATTGTTGTAGAGAAAGAGATGGAGAAAGTAAGAGCGGCCATGGATGGAGGGCTGGTCCGGCGGGCCCTTAGAAATTTGATCGGGAACTGCATCCGGCATAATAAAGAGGGGTGTCACGTGACCGTATATCTATCGGAAGAAATAGATCAGATTCACTGGCGCATAGAAGATACAGGATATGGTATTCCGGAGATCGTAGTGCAGAATATGGAGAGACACGACAATTCCGTGCACATCATGGGGCTTCGTATTGCCGCACAGATTGCCAGGGTACATGGTGGTGGATTGGTATTTAATAAGCGTCCGAATGGAGGTTATGACGCTGAATTTTTTATAGAGAGAAGACCCTTTGTTCGTTGAAGGGTTAAGTAGATGGCATATTTTTTGAAAAACGGTGCATACTATCTACAGGAAGTCAGTAGGTGAAAGGAGTATGTGCTGATGAATGAGATAAAGACAGATCTTTTCCCGGAGAATCTCCGTGCAGCGAGAAATGATATGGGAAAACAGGTGAATGGAGTACACCAGGACAGCATATCAGGAGCAGTGAAAGAGGAGAGCGAATATAAAGATACTATGACACCGGCGGAGCCTCTTCCGGAGTCAGAGCGCCCGAGGAAAGACGGACCAGGCGGAGAATAAGAAACATAACGGGCAGACGGGATTCATGATTTCCCGGCTGCCTGTTGTGTATATATTTATCTGGATTTAACCTCCCGCCACATCTCATTATAGACGGCGTCATTTTCATCGCCTAAGAATTTGAAAGTCTCGCAGCGTTCAAGTTCCTTCGCGTCAGGAAAAGCAATTTTGCTGTTTCTGAGAGCAGGCTCTTCGATAAGTTCCCGGCCGGCATCGTTGGGGATGGAATAAGTGATGTAGTCGAAGTTCATCTTTGCGATTTCCGGTCTGCATATAAAGTTTATAAAGGCTTCGGCATTTTCTTTGTGCTTCGCGTTTTTGGGAATGACAAGAGAGTCAATCCAGATATTGGAGCCTTCTTTTGGAATGACGTATTCAAGATCTGGATTTTCCAATTGTGTGTAGATTGCTTCACCGGAATAGATAACACCGATGGCAGCCTCATTCCCAATCATCTTGTCACGTACTTGATCAACGACGTAGGCCTGGACCAGAGGTTTTTGCTCGATCAAAAGCTTCTGGGCGGCAGTCAGTTCATCGAGATCCGTAGAGTTTAAGGAATATCCGAGATATTTTAATGCAACTCCGAAAGCATCACGTACGCTGTCCTGCATAAGAATGCTGTCTTTATATTTTTCATCCCAAAGAACAGACCAACTGTCAATGGGTTCGTCAACTAATTTTTTATTATACAGGATTCCCACTGTACCCCAGAGATAGGGGACAGAGTATTTATTGTCCGGATCAAATTGCCGGGACTGCTCCATATAAACATCTCCGATGTTTTTTATGTTGGGAATATTGTCATAATTGATTTCTGCAAGAAGATCATTTTTGATCATTCGCTCGATCATGTAATCCGAAGGACATACGACATCGTAAGCAATGGCGCCGGACTGGATTTTAGGATACATGATTTCGTTTGTCTCAAATTCTTCGTATACAACATTGATTCCCGTCTCTTCCTCAAATATCTCGATAGCTTCCGGATCCAGATATTCTCCCCAGTTGTAGACAATAACCTGATTGTCCCCGCCTGTCCTGTCGGACTTCAGACTATAGAAAATACCGCCGACGGTCACTACTGCGATTATTGTGGCAGGTATTACTTTACGCAACAGAAAACGACTGATTTTGTGCCGTCTTACTGTGGCAGCGGAAAGGATCTTTCTTCGGTCTTCTTTTTCATCCGGTGCGATATTGACCAGAACGAGCAAGAGAAGAACGGAAAGAAACATAATGGTGGACAAAGCATAGATCTCCGGCCGGATACCTTTTCGGACTTCACTGTAAATCTTTGTTGAAAGAGTATCAACACCTGGCCCTTTTGTAAAATGAGTGATTACGAAATCATCTAAGGACATCGTAAATGCCAGAAGGAATCCTGAGGATACACCCGGTAAGATATCAGGAAATACTACCTTGAAAAATGCATAAAGAGGCGATGCGCCCAAGTCTAAGGCTGCCTCATATGTATTGATATTCGTCTGCTTTAAGCGGGGCATAACGCTTAAGATCACATAGGGAATATTAAATGTGATATGTGCCACAAGGATTGTGGAAAATCCCAGGGAAAAGCGAAACGCAATAAATAAAAGCATCAATGAGATTCCCGTTACGATATCTGCATTGAGCATGGGAATATTTGTGACGCCCATCATCAATGTCCGGTATTTGCGTCGGAAAGCATGGATACCGATTGCACCGGCGGTTCCAAGCAGTGTTGCGATCAGTGCAGACAAAAGCGCTATCTCTAAAGTAGTATAAAGTGCATTCATGATCTGGTCGTCCTGAAAGAGCCGGACATACCACTTTGTTGTAAAGCCGCCCCATTTTGCCCGGCTTTTCGAAGAATTAAAGGAGAGAGCCATCAATGTTATGATTGGAGCATACAACAATATGATAATAAATATAAGATAGAATCTTTGTAAAGTTTTCTTGATCAAAATGCTGTTCCCTCCCCGTCTTTGTCATATTTGGCAATAAGTGCCATACTAAAGATAATAAAGATCATAAGGACAAGAGACATGCCGCTCCCTGCGTTCCAGTTGCTTCCTTGCTTGAACTCCTGCTCAATAACATTCCCAATAAGCAGAATCTTGCTCCCGCCAAGCAGGTCGGAAATGACAAAAGTGGTCAGAGCAGGGACAAATACCATCGTGACGCCGCTGATGATCCCGGGGACGGACAGGGGCAGAATGATGCGCAGGAAAGTCTGTACACTGTTCGCTCCCAAGTCCCTTGCAGCAGCAATAAGGTCTTTGTCAATTTTGGATAGTACATTGTAAATCGGTAGCACCATAAAGGGCAGGAAATCATATACCATGCCAAGAATGATCGCATAGGGTGTGTTGATGATCTCCAGTGCCGGGAGATGAAAAAAGCCAAGTACAATGTTAATAATACCATTTCTCTCTAATAGATTCTGCCAGGCGAGAGTGCGCAGCAGAAAATTCATCCACATGGGCAGGATGAATATCAGTACGATAAAACTTGATTTGTTTACCTTCAAGTTCGAGAGAACCATGCAAAGCGGATAAGCCAGTATAAGACAGATCACAGTACTTATAAGGGATAAAAGCAATGCCAGTCCCAGAGATTTTAAGTTTTCAGGAGTAGTGATCTTCGCAAGATTAATAAATGTAAAATACCCTTCTTTATCAGTAAGTCCGTAATAAAAGATCATAAGAAGGGGAATGATAATGAATCCCACAGCCCATATTACATAAGGGCCGGCAAGCAGGCGCTTGACTTTTCTATCTTTATTCTTCAATTGATACTGCCTCCGCATCTTCTGATTCCGGTTTCTTCATAATCTGAATGTCAAATGGATCTACTTTGATTCCTACCTCTGTTCCCACAGGAAACATATCTGTACTATGGACCAGCCATTCATAGCCGTTTGCCATGACATCCATCTCATAGTGGACGCCTTTGAAAATCAGGGAAGTGACGATTCCCTGCATCAGTCCTTTTTTAGGTTTTACCAGGTCTACGTCTTCCGGGCGTATAACGGCATCCACCGGTTTGTTTTTTCCGAATCCAGTATCAACACAGGGGAATTTTACACCCTGGATCTTTACAAGTTTATCTTCTACCATGATTGCCGAAAAGATATTGCTCTCTCCGATAAAATCAGCCACAAAGGCGTTCTGCGGCTCATTGTAGATATCTTCCGGAGTGCCGATCTGCTGGATATTTCCCTGATTCATGACAACAATAGTATCTGACATAGTGAGAGCTTCTTCCTGGTCATGGGTGACATAGACAAAGGTGATGCCCAGCTCATTTTTCAGTCGGATCAATTCGTACTGCATATCTTGCCTGAGCTTCAGATCAAGTGCTCCTAAGGGTTCGTCTAAGAGCAGAACTTTCGGCTCATTGACAATGGCGCGGGCGATGGCGATCCGCTGCTGCTGGCCGCCGCTTAACGAGTCCGGCATCCGCAGGTCGAAGCCATCTAAATTGACAAGCTTTAAGGCATAGCGTATCTTGTCTTCGATATAGCTTTTGGATTTTCCTTTGATTTTCAGGCCAAAAGCAATATTGTCTGCAATCGTCATATTAGGGAAAAGTGCATACTTTTGAAATACTGTATTGAGCTGGCGTTTGTTGGGGGCAAGCTCAGTGATATCAATCCCGTCAAAGATGACTTTCCCCGTATTTGGAGATTCAAATCCGCCGAGGATTCTGAGAAGTGTCGTCTTGCCGCAGCCGCTTGGGCCAAGGAGTGTCAGGAATTCATTTTCCCTGATATAGAGATTCAAGTCGTTTAAGACAAGATTCTCTCCGTATGATTTTGAAACATTCACAATATCGATTAATTTATTAGACATATCAATCCTCCTTCAAATATTAAAAGCTCGGCGGAGTACTTATCCAGATAAGAACGGCACCGTTTATACCGGCTTCAATAAAATGCTCTGAGTGCGGGGTAAAGTAAAAGGATTCTCCTTTTTTGGCAGTGTAGATCTGTTTGCCGATATGGATCCGTATGCTTCCTTTGATGACGTAGCCGAACTCTTCGCCCTCATGGGGGACGTCCCTGTAGGTGAGTCCACCCGGCTCTAAAGTCAGCCGGATTGGTTCCATCAGGTTTTTCTGCGCATTAGGAATGATCCATTCGGTTTTGTTCTTTAACTCCGCGTCGATTTTCTCAAAATAGTCATCGAAATGGAAGACGACCTGTTCCTCCGGCTTCTCGCTGAAAAATTCGTTGATTGTCGTTCCGAGACACTGGAGGATATCTACAAGGGTTGCGATGGAAGGGGAAGTCAGATCCCTTTCAAGCTGTGAGATAAAACCTTTGGACAGCTCTGCGCGCCCGGCAAGTTCTTCTTGTGTAAGGTCTTTTTCAATGCGGAGCTGTTTTAATTTCTTTCCGATTTCCATGCGTTTCTCCTTTTTTCTCTTCTGTCGAATTATGTATGACAGTAAAAATAAACAAAAAGTTTAGTATTATTATACACTGAATGCAGAAAAAAGCAATAGGTAAAAATGATAGATTTTTTACAGGTAAAATCTCTCCAGGCTGTCAAGTCTTGCAGACATATTTATCATAAGAAAATCAGCGATAGTCAATGCTGCCATAGCCTCCACGACTACAACGGCGCGGGGGACAATGACTGGGTCATGGCGGCCGGTGATAGAAATTGTTGTAGGAACTCCGGCGGAAGTTACAGTTTCCTGCTCCCTTGAGATAGAGGGGGTGGGTTTTACAGCGGCTTTAAGGAGGATGGTGTCCCCGTCGCTTATACCGCCAAGTGTTCCGCCGGAATGATTCGTCTTTTTTAAAATGCGATTGTTATCTGAATAAAATGGGTCGTTATTCTCACTTCCCACATTGCGGGCGGCGATAAATCCGTCTCCGATTTCTACACCTTTGACGGCACCGATTGACATGATACCGCCGGAAAGGGCGGCGTCAAGCTTGTCAAAAACCGGTTCTCCGATACCGGCAGGGACTCCCGTGATCCGACATTCAACTATGCCGCCGGAAGAATCCCTGGACTTTATGCATTCCTCTAAGTAAGCAGAAGCTTTTCTGGCATAAATGTTGTTGGGCATGTACAGTTCATTTTCTGAAATACATGAAAAATCATATTCGGTTTCCGGAACGCAGATATTTCCAATAGAGCGGGTGTATGTGGTGAGTGTTATGCCAAGGTGGTTAAGCAGCTTGGCAGCCACAGCCCCAGCAGCTACTCGTCCGATCGTCTCACGGCCGGAAGAACGCCCGCCGCCCCGATAATCCCGAAAGCCGTATTTGGCATCAAATGTATAATCGGCATGTCCGGGACGATAGCAGTCTTTGATTTTTCCATAATCTCTGGAACGTTGGTCTTGATTTCTTACCAATATGGAAATCGGAGTGCCAGTTGTCTTTTCGTTGAATACACCGGACAGGATCTCTGCGTGGTCGGCCTCCTGCCTTGCAGTGGTGAAACGGCTTTGTCCTGGCTTTCTCCGGTCTAGGTAATGCTGAACATCCGCCTCGGAGAGAGGGAGTCCTGCAGGGCAGCCGTCGATGACAACGCCGACTGCGGCGCCGTGAGACTCTCCCCATGTGGTAATTCTGAATAAGTTTCCGTAACTTGAACCGGCCATAATAATATCTCCTTTACTTTATATGTCTTTGACTATCATACATTATAAAACAGTAATTGTAAAATGATGTAATAATTCATCATAAAATCTTCATTTTAATTTAAAAGATTTTTCCTATACATTTATGAAAAAGCATATTATAATAAAACGGTATGGATGATACAAAGGGAGTATAACCAAATGATACAATAAGGAGTTTAAGGTATGGCTGGCAAGGATAAGAAGACAGATGATATGATTGAAGAGACTTTGATCGAGCTGTATGATGAGGAAGTCTATGATAAGAAAGACAAAGATACAAAAAGAAAGGCTAAAAAGAGACGGCGCAGAAAAAAAAGCGGTGCAGGAAAGAAGGTGCTGCTTTCTCTTGGTGTTACAACAGCTCTTTTGACAGCGGCGTATTTCGGGGTCGCTATGTATTTTAACAGCCATTTTATGTTTGATACGAAAATTAATGGAGTGGATTTTTCTTTAAACAATGTTGAAGAGGTTGAAAGCTATTTCAAAAAACAGGTGGCAGATTATACATTGACTTTGGAGGAGTCTGACGGCAGCAGGGAGATCATAAAAGGTTCCGATATTGATATTGAGTTTACTTCCGGAGAGCGGATCAAGCAGTTGGCAGAGGGACAGCAAAAGCTTTTGTGGGTAAGATCCTTATGGGAACCTTCAGAGATTGAAGCAAAAGTAGGCGTGAAGTATAATACGGAAAAGCTTAATGCAGTTATGGCGAACTTGAAATGCATGGATGAAGAAAAGCAAAAAGCTTCTAAAAATGCTTACCCGGCATTTAAAGACGGGAAGTTCGAGATTGTGCCGGAGGTTATCGGCACTAAGATTGATGAAGAGAAATTCCAGACAGCAGTCACAAAGACGATTGGAGAGTTCCAGAGCAATGTGAATCTTAGAGAAGAAGATTGTTATATTTTACCGAAATATACGTCAGAATCAAAGGAAGTTACCGAGGCGGCGGACAAGATGAATAGTTATCTCGGTGCTAAGATTACTTATGAATTCGGTTCAGAAACAGAAGTGGTGGACTCTTCCGTAATTTCTGAGTGGGTGAAGATAAACAAAAAGAAAATGAAAGTCTCTTTTAATAAAGACGATGTCAAGGAATATATAAAAAAATTGGCAAATAAATACGATACAAAATACAAAGCAAAGGAATTTACAACTGCAGACGGAGATACTGTAAAAGTAGAGGGCGGAAGCTATGGGTGGCAGATCAATCAGGACGCAGAGTATGAGCAGCTTACAAAAGACATCAAAAAAGCGCAGGTTGTATCGAGAGAGCCTAAATATACAAGCAAAGCTGCTTCCCATGGAGGCGCCGGAGTCGGCAATACTTATGCAGAAGTTGACCTTACAGACCAGCATATGTATTTTATTAAAGACGGGAAAGTTGTATTGGAGACAGATGTGGTAACCGGCAATCCCAACAAAGGCAATGCGACTCCTCAGGGAGTTTATACCTTGTCATACAAGACGAGGAATGCAACACTGAGGGGAGAGAAAAAAGCGAACGGTGAATATTCCTATGAAACACCGGTAAAGTATTGGATGCCTTTTAACGGAGGGATTGGATTCCATGATGCTACGTGGCAGCCGACGTTTGGAGGAGACAGGTATAAGAGTCATGGTTCTCATGGATGCGTGAATATGCCGGAGGGAAAGGCGGCCGAGCTTTACGGCTTGATCAGCGCAGGTATACCGGTAGTGTGTCATTTTTAGAGGAGAACTTTTTTGGATAGAATTATAGAATGGAAAAGGATCATCACATGTATGAATTGCTGAAAAAGGATGGAGCTGCAAAGAGGGGCAGGCTTACTACAGTACATGGTGTCATAGAGACACCGGTTTTTATGAATGTAGGGACAGCGGCAGCGATCAAGGGCGCAGTTGCCACAACAGATTTGAGAGAAATCGGGACACAGGTAGAATTGTCAAATACGTATCATCTTCATGTACGTCCCGGAGATAAAGTGATAAAAAGATTGGGAGGAATACATAAGTTCATGTCGTGGGACCGCCCCATTCTCACAGACTCCGGCGGTTTTCAGGTGTTTTCGCTGGCGGGCTTAAGAAAGATCAAAGAAGAAGGAGTCTACTTCAACTCTCATATTGACGGAAGAAAAATATTCATGGGACCGGAAGAGAGTATGCAGATACAATCGAATCTTGCATCAACGATTGCGATGGCGTTCGACGAATGTCCTTCCAGTGTAGCAGATAGAGAATATATGCAAAGGTCCGTGGACCGAACGACGCGCTGGCTTATACGCTGCAAAGCAGAGATGGAGAGGCTAAATCAAAACACGGATACCATTAATCCGCAGCAGCTATTGTTCGGTATCAATCAGGGAGGGGTGTATGAGGATATCCGGATTCGCCATGCAGAAGAAATTGCCCGGCTTGGCCTGGATGGTTACGCTATAGGAGGACTGGCAGTGGGGGAATCTCATGAAGAGATGTATCGAGTACTGGATGCAGTTGTTCCGTATCTGCCTCAAGAAAAGCCTGCGTATCTAATGGGAGTGGGAACACCCGAGAATATTCTGAAAGCAGTGGACAGAGGAGTGGATTTTTTTGATTGCGTGTATCCAAGCCGAAATGGAAGACATGGACATGTATACACGAATCATGGAAAGCTTAATTTGTTCAATGCGAAATATGAGTTGGATGAACATCCGATTGAGGAAGGATGCAAGTGTCCGGCCTGCAGGAATTACTCCAGGGCATATATCCGGCATTTGCTGAAAGCGAAAGAAATGCTGGGTATGCGGCTTTGCGTACTTCATAATCTGTATTTTTACAATACGATGATGTGTGAGATCAGAGAGGCGATTGAAACAGGAACATATAAGGAATATAAGAAAAAGAAGATTACCGGTATGCGTGAAGGAAGCGGCGATGATTTATAAAATATATATGAATTGCTAATTTTTACTTGATGAAATATGTATTATTGTGTATGATACCAATAGTGTTTAAATTTAGTAGGAGGATTGAATATGTTCAGTTTAGCAGCCCAGAATGCTGCCGCTCCGAGCGGTATGGTTATAATTTTGCTTTATGCAGCTATTTTTGCCGGTTTTTATTTTATCTTTATGAGGCCTCAGAAGAAGGAGCAGAAAAGAGTACAGGCGATGATAGCAGACTTGGAGGTAGGAGATACAGTGCTTACCACAAGCGGATTTTACGGTGTGATCATTGATATCACGGATTCTGATGTGATTGTGGAATTCGGGAGCAATAGGAATTGTCGTATCCCGATGCAGAAGGCAGCGATTGCGCAGGTAGAGAAAGCTTCGGTAGCAGAGTAGGACAAGAAACAGGTAGATAGAGAAGATTATTAAGAAGGGTTTTCGTACAGAAAGTCCTTCTTTTTAACTGTTTTTTAGGCAATCTGCTATTAGACAAGATATAACAGTTATGGTAAACTATGGATTTAAGGCAGCAATTGAAGAGATTGCAATGGATTCTATAAGATTAGATTATCATATGTAGGAGGAAGACTATGCTTAGAGATGAATTGAACAATCTTGTACGGAGGAGAAGCCAGAAGACGATCAGTGAAGCAGATGACCGGGAAATTTACGGCGCTCTGCTGGAATATACGAAGGAGAAGCTTGAACAGACACCGGCTATCCAGGGCAGTAAAAAATTATATTATATATCGGCAGAGTTTTTGATCGGGAAACTTTTATCCAACAATCTGATCAATCTTGGTCTATATGATGAAGTGGCAGAGCTTTTAAAAGAAAATGGAAAAGATCTGGCGCATATTGAGGAGATTGAGCCGGAGCCGTCTCTTGGAAACGGGGGACTTGGAAGGCTTGCGGCGTGTTTTTTGGATTCCATCGCTACGCTGGGGTTATCCGGGGACGGAATCGGGCTCAACTACCATATGGGACTTTTTAAGCAGGTGTTTGAGAGCCGCAGACAGAAGGAAATGCCGAATCCGTGGATTGAGCCGGAAGGATGGCTTCGTGACACAGGCATTTCTTTTGAAGTGCCTTTTAAAGACTTCACACTGACATCCGTTCTTTATGATATCGATGCGGCAGGATATGAGAACGGAAAGAACAAGCTTCATCTGTTCGATGTAAAGGGAGTCGATGAAAGTATCATAAGGGATGGGATTTCCTTTGATAAAAAGGAAGTGGCGAAGAATCTGACACTTTTCCTCTATCCGGATGACAGCGATGAGGCGGGAAATCTCCTTCGGATCTACCAGCAGTATTTTATGGTGTCAAGCGGCGCGCAGCTTATCTTAAAAGAGTGCGAGGAGAAAGGATACGAGCTTAGAAAGCTTCATGAACATGTGGCAGTCCAGATCAATGATACCCATCCGTCCATGGTGATCCCGGAGCTTATCCGTCTGCTGGTGCAGAAGAATATTGATTTCAACGAGGCCATAGAGATCGTGGAAAAGACTTGTGCCTACACGAACCATACCATCCTTGCGGAAGCGCTGGAGAAGTGGCCGCTCCATTATCTGGAGCAGGTGGCGCCTCAGATCGTGCCGATCATCAAAGAGCTGGATGTGCGGGTGAAGGCGAGATTCCATAATCCGGAAGTAGCTATCATCGATGCGCAGAACCGCGTACATATGGCGCATATGGATATTCATTACGGGTACAGTGTAAATGGTGTGGCAGCGCTTCACACGGAGATATTGAAAAATTCCGAACTTAAGCCATTTTATGACATTTACCCACAGAAGTTCAACAATAAGACTAACGGTATTACTTTTCGACGCTGGCTCCTTCACTGCAATCATGAGCTTACCCGGTGGATTGGGAAGCATGTAGACGGTTTCAGGAAAGATGCGGATAAGCTTGAGGGACTTCTTAAGATTGTGGATGATGAGGCGGCTCTTGATGAGCTGCTTGAAGTAAAGCATGAGAAGAAGAGGCAGCTCTCTGCGTACCTTAAGGAGACGCAAGGGTTAGAGCTTAATCCGGATTCGATCTTTGATATCCAGGTGAAAAGACTTCATGAGTATAAGAGACAGCAGATGAACGCATTGTATGCGATCTATAAATATCTGGAGATTAAGGCGGGAAGGAAACCTGCCACACCGATCACGATGATCTTCGGGGCGAAGGCGGCTCCGGCTTACCATATCGCCAAGGATATCATCCATCTGATCCTTTGTATCCAGAAGCTTACGGAGAGTGACCCGGAGGTGGCGCCGTACCTTCATGTAGTGATGGCGGAGAATTATAATGTCACGATGGCAGAGCATTTAATTCCGGCCTGCGATATCTCCGAGCAGATATCTCTCGCATCTAAGGAAGCATCAGGGACCGGCAATATGAAGTTTATGTTAAACGGTGCGGTGACCATCGGAACAGAAGACGGAGCGAATGTGGAGATCCATGAGCTGGTAGGAGATGACAATATCTATATCTTTGGTGAGTCCAGTGATCAGGTGATCGCACATTATAAAAACTATGATTACCGGGCGGCGGATTATTATATCCATGATGCGCAGATCAGGGAGCTGATCAATTTTATCATCAGTCCTGAGATGATGAAGATCGGGGAGCCTTATCATCTGCTTCGGATCCATGCGGAGCTGATCCAGAAGGACTGGTTTATGACTCTTCTTGATCTTAAAGATTATATCACAGTCAAGGAGCGGGCATACAAAGATTATGAGGACCGCAGGGCGTGGAGCAGGAAGATGCTTGTGAATATCGCGAAAGCAGGATATTTTTCTTCGGACCGGACAATCGCCCAGTATAATGAAGATATCTGGAAATTGAAGTAAAGTTTGCATCCGGAAACGGATGCTCTGTGATGACAGGAGAGATCTTGCTGTCCATGTAAGTATGGGTGGCAGGGTCTTTTTGTGATATGTATAATTTATCTAAAGCAGGGTTCTTATTTGTTAGGTAATATGTTAAAGTAAAAGAAAAAAGGAAATCGATGATAATGAAGAACTATGTATTCAAAGGAAATATCTGTTACAGCGAATCAAGGGAAGAGCTGTGTATAACAGAAAATGGCTATGCCGTGTGTGAGGACGGAAGGTGCGCCGGGGTGTATGACACGCTCCCAAAAGAATATGAGACGCTGCCTTGCTATAATTACGAAGACAAGATAATCATCCCCGGGCTTGTGGATCTGCATGTACATGCGCCGCAGTATGCATTCCGCGGTATGGGCATGGATCTGGAGCTGATTGACTGGCTGAATACGCATACATTTGTGGAAGAGGCAAGGTACGGGGATTTGGAATATGCAGGAGAGGCATATGACATTTTCGCAGAGGACCTGAAAAACAGCGCAACCACGAGGGCATGCATTTTCGCGACTATCCATACGCAGGCGACGCTCCTGCTGATGGAAAAGCTGGAGGAGACGGGGATTAAGGCCTATGTCGGGAAAGTGAATATGGACAGGAACAGTCCGGAATATCTGTGTGAGGAGAGTGCTGAAAAGTCGGAAAAAGACACGGAAGAGTGGCTGCTTAAAAGTCAGGGATTTAAAAATATAAAGCCTGTGCTGACCCCGAGATTTACCCCGTCATGTACGGATGAACTGTTGGAGAGGCTGTCGGGGCTGCAGAAGAAATACGGGCTGCCGGTACAGTCGCATTTGTCTGAGAACCTGGATGAGATTGATTGGGTGAAAGAGCTGTGCCCGGGCACGTCGCATTATGGAGAGACTTACGACCGCTATGGTCTGTTTGGGAACTCCTGCCCGACAATCATGGCTCACTGCGTCCACTGCGGGGAAGAAGAGACAGAGCTGATGCGAAGGCAGGGGGTATTTATCGCCCATTGCCCGGAATCCAACGCGAACCTGTCTTCCGGCGTGGCACCGGTAAAGAGGTATCTGGAAAAAGGGATGAAGGTAGGGCTTGGGACAGATGTTGCGGCAGGCTCCTCCCTGTCTGTCTTCAAGGCGATGGCTCTGGCGGTGCAGTGTTCCAAACTCAGATGGAGGCTTTATGACCAGTCGGTGGTGCCGCTGACGATGGAGGAAGTGTTTTTTATGGCGACAAAGGGCGGAGGAGAATTCTTTGGAAACGTCGGGAGCTTTGAAGAAGGGTACGAGTTTGACGCAGTGGTGCTCGATGACAGTATGCTAAGACACCCTCGAAAGCTGAGCGCGAAGGAACGCTTAGAACGGCTGATTTATCTGGCCGACGAGCGCTGTATCGCGGCAAAATTCGTGGACGGCCAGGTGATATTCCGGGAGAGTTAAGATGAGATCGAAACAGCAGTTGATGGAGATTATAGGGAAACCATCAGCGGATGGGGCGTGTGTATTACTTTATGGATTTCACGAGAATGTATATTGTCGGTGATTTTGAGATATTTGCGGAAATCCCGGAGTACTGCATCTCCATATGCGCGGCGAAGGACTGCAGGCTGCTTAAGATTCCGGCGAAGAGTTATATGAGCTGGATACGCCGCGATGAGAACGCGCTGTTTCTCCGAATGAAAAATATTATGGCTACGCTTACTTCCGAGCGGATAGTTGACCGGGAGTATATATTCATGAGCTGCACGGAAAGGCTGGTGGATTATCTGCTCAAATCGTACAGGAACGGAAAAAAGGACGGCTATATCTCGAATGAAAACGGAAAAATCATGCTTTCGCAGGAACAATTTTTAAAGTTAAAACAATATAAAGAATAGGAAGGAAGGGTATTAGTATGAAGAAATACAGACGTATATTTACAATTGTTGTGGATTCTCTCGGCGTAGGCGCGCTGCCGGACGCGGCGGATTACGGCGATGCAGGGACGGATACTCTGGGGCATATCTCCCAGCGGATGGATAAGTTTGTTATCCCAAACCTTGCGAAACTCGGACTGGCGAACCTTCATCCCTTAAAGCAGGTGGAGGCAGTGAAAGAGCCGATGGGATATTATACATACCTTTATGAGGCAAGTACCGGGAAAGATACAATGACCGGCCACTGGGAGATGATGGGGCTTTATATTACAAAACCTTTTCAGACATTTACGGAGACCGGATTCCCCCGGGAACTTATAGATGAGTTGTCACAGAGGACAGGGCGGACCATTATCGGAAATAAGAGCGCCAGCGGAACGGCGATTTTAGAAGAGCTGGCGGAAGAAGAGATTGCCACAGGGCATATGATCGTGTATACTTCGGCGGATTCCGTTTTGCAGATTTGCGGAAATGAAGAGACTTTCGGGCTTGAGGAGCTGTACCGGTGCTGCGAGATTGCCCGCGAGATCACGATGAAAGACGAGTGGAAGGTGGGGCGCGTCATCGCAAGACCCTATGTGGGAAAGAAGAAAGGGGAGTTTAAGCGTACGAGCAACCGCCATGATTACGCGTTAAAGCCTTACGGAAGGACTGCGCTCAATGTGCTTAAGGATGCCGGGCTTTCAGTGATATCGGTGGGGAAGATCTTTGACATCTTTGACGGGGAAGGGCTTACCGAATCCAATAAGTCCAAAAGCTCGGTACATGGGATGGAACAGACGATTGAGATTGCGAAAAGAGATTTTGAAGGGCTCTGCTATGTGAATCTTGTGGATTTTGATGCTTTGTGGGGGCACCGCAGGGATGTGGAAGGCTATGCGAAGGAGATTGAAAAGTTCGATGTAAAGCTGGGAGAGCTGCTAAAGCTTTTGCAGGAGGACGACCTTCTGATCATCACGGCGGACCACGGAAATGACCCGACCCATACGGGTACAGACCACACAAGGGAAAAAGTGCCGTTCCTTGCCTATTCCCCGTCCATGGAAGGGTGCGGGAAACTTAAGGACGCGGAGACCTTTGCGGTGATCGGCGCGACGATTGCCGACAATTTCGGGCTTGCTATGCCGGAAGGAACGATTGGAAGTTCCATATTGGGAAAATTAAAGTAAACGAAAAAAGGAGTCAGGTAGTTTGTCAGCATCATGAGTGCATTGTTGGTTAGTATTGTTTCGCTATTTTAAGAAAGAGAGGATATATTTATGAAGAGAGAGGATATTTTAAAGCTTGTTGACCACACGCTGCTTGGGCAGGCAGCGACATGGGAGGAAATCCGGGGGATACTTGATGATGCCATAAAGTATGATGCTGCGTCCGCCTGCATCCCGGCATCTTATGTCAGGCAGGCGGCAGAGTATGTGGAGGGGAAACTCCCAATCTGCACCGTTATCGGATTCCCCAACGGGTACAGCACTGCGGCGGTAAAGGTCTTTGAGACGAAGGATGCGGTTGAGAACGGAGCCGAGGAGATTGACATGGTGATCAATATCGGGTATCTGAAAGACAAAAGGTATCAGGAAATTGAAGACGAGATCCGCCAGGTCCACGAGGCCTGCGGGGGGAAGATACTGAAGGTGATCATCGAGACATGCCTTCTCACGGAAGAAGAGAAGATCAAGATGTGCGAGATTGTCACGGGTGCGGGAGCGGAATACATCAAGACATCCACGGGATTTTCCACCGGGGGAGCTACGCTTGCGGATGTAAAGCTTATGCGGGAGCATGTGGGAAAGGATGTAAAAGTGAAGGCGGCAGGAGGCATCTCGTCCTTTGACGACGCGCAGGAGTTTGTAAAAGCCGGGGCAGACAGGCTCGGCACAAGCAGGCTGGTGAAGATCATGAAAAATACGGATTCGGGTTCCGGATACTAAGGAGAAAAATTGGTTATGAATGTATCGATGATCATTGAGATGGTGGGGTATACAGGCTCTGTCCTAGTCGTGGTGTCCATGCTGATGTCTTCGGTGGTAAGGCTCAGGGTGATCAATACAGTAGGGAGCGGTATCTTTGCTGTATATGCGCTGATCATCCATTCTTATCCGACGGCTCTTATGAACTTCTGCCTGGTGACCATCAATATCTACAATCTCATCAAGCTCGACAGGAAGGAGCAGGCTCATGCCAGCTATCTGAAGAAGATGGGGTTTGCCAAAGAAAAGGACAGATATGTTAAAAGGATAAATTGATGCGCTAAACTGTCATGCCCGTGACCGTGGATGGCAGGTCTTTTTGTTGTTAATGCAGGAAAATGTGTGGAGATTCCGGCGGTGAGATGTTATGATAGAAGAAAGCAATCGAAAACAGGGAATAATGAAAAAGGAGGATGATTTTATGGGAACACCACATAATGGGGCCGAAAAAGGGCAGATTGCAAAGACGGTTTTAATGCCGGGAGACCCTCTGCGGGCAAAGTATATCGCGGAGACTTACCTGGAACATCCGGTATGCTTTAACGAAGTCCGGAATATGCTGGGATATACGGGAACTTACCAGGGGAAGGAGATTTCCGTTATGGGCGGCGGCATGGGGATGCCGTCTATCGGGATTTACAGCTATGAGCTGTATCATTTTTATGATGTAGAGAAGATTATACGGATTGGCTCGGCGGGGGCGATGCAGGATGATGTGGACGTGATGGACATTGTCATCGCCATGGGAGCCTGCACCAACTCCAACTATGCCGAGCAGTACGGGATTCCGGGAACATTTGCGCCGATACCGGACTATGGGCTTTTAGAGGGGGCGGTAGGAGCGGCAAGGAAGAGAGGGGCGAACGTGAAAGTGGGAAATGTCCTTTCTTCTGATGTGTTCTATAATGACAGGGAGGATTTTAACGACCGTTTCCGCAGGATGGGCGTGCTGGCAGTTGAGATGGAGGCTGCGGCCCTCTATATGAATGCAGCCAGAGCAGGAAAGAAAGCCCTCTGTATCCTTACAATCTCCGACCATCTCTACAAGGAGGCGGCGCTCAGTGCAAAGGAGCGCGAGACCGGATTTAACCAGATGATGGAGATTGCGCTTGAGATTGGGTAAGCTCTATGAGGAAGGTCAGAGTAAGCAATGAGATGATTTATGGGCTGGCGGTAGCCGTGCTTTCTTTTGCTACGGCAATGCTGGCGGCTGCGGACCTTGGCATGTCTATGGTGGTGGCTCCGGCATATATCGTGAGCATGAAAGTGTCGGTGCTGACGTTCGGACAGGCAGAGTATATCGTCCAGGGAATGCTTTTTATTGTATTCTGCATTATTATGAGAAAAGTAAAGCCGATGTATTTTTTTGCGTTTGCGTCGGGGCTTATCTATGGTGCGGTGCTGGATTTCTGGAGAACGGCGGTTCCCCATTTTGACCCGGAGAGGTTCCCTCCGGGGGTGCTGCCGCTGTCTCTTCGGATTTTGTATTTTGTTGTGGGTTTTCTGCTTAATTCACTGGGGGTGGCGCTGTACTTTAAGACGTACTTTTATCCCCAGGTTTACGAATTTTTCGTGAAGGGAATCAGTGAGCGGTTTGGGATTCGGCTGTCTTCGTTCAAAATAGGATTTGACCTGACATGCCTTGTCATAGCGGCGGCATTTTCCTTCCTGATGTTCGGCGGGATTGTGGGCATCGGGCCGGGAACGGTAGTGCTGGCTTTTGGGAACGGGCTTTTGATCGGAATGTACGGGAAGTGGATGGACAGGCATCTGGAGACGTATACAAGGTGGAAAGGGCTGGAGGAGAAGTTCAGGCTGAGTTAGGCGGGCAGGAAAGTAAAAAATACGCTAATAAAGTAGATAAGACCTATAATTAAAGATATCATTGTAATAAAAATGATTTAAGGGAGGTAATCCAATGGATCTGACACCTAAATTTCACAATAAATATGAAGAGTTCAGAGTTTTGGAGGCTCATACAGAAGGTGAGCCTGCAAGAATAATTCTAAGTGGAATTCCAATGGTCGAAGGTACAACGATGATGGAGAAGAAACAGTTCTTCATGGAGCACTGTGACTATATCAGAACTTCGCTTTGTTTTGAGCCGCGCGGACACAAGGATATGCTCTGTGTGGCACTTGTCGAGCCAGTCCACAAGGGAGCTGATTTTGGCGTCCTCTTTCTGGAGAACGGAGGAGTAGTTAATATGTGCGGTCATGGTACTATCGCAGCCGCTGTTGCCGTTGTCGAGGCAGGATTCGTTGAAATGACTGAGCCTGTAACACATGTTACTTTCGACGCGCCTGCCGGAATGGTTTCTATCAATGTTAATGTCCGGGAAGGTAAAGCGGTATCGGCAGACCTCGAGAATGTTCCTACTTTCTCATATCGTGAAGGGTTGTCTACGATGGTCGATGGTTATGGTATTGTTGAATATGATCTCGAGTTTAGCGGCAGTTTTTGTGCGCTGGTGGATGCAGATCAGTTCGGAATGAAATTGGATGGAAAGAATGCATCTGCTTACACAGAAATCGGAATGAAAATCATGCATTCATTGAATCAGGAGGTGACAGTATCACACCCTAAACTTGATATCCATACTATCGATGTAATTGATCTGTATCAGAAACAGTCAGACGGCAGAACTGTAAATATGGCTGTGTTCGGTGAGGGTCAGGTTGACCGTTCGCCATGCGGAACGGGAACGGCCGCAATGGCTGCAAAAAAATATGCTGCCGGCGAAATTGCCCAGGGAGATACCTTCGAATATTACAGCATTTTGGGCTGTAAATTCAATTGCAGAATTGACCGCACGGCCAAAGTCGGTGATTTTGATGCTATTGTTCCGGTTATAACCGGCGGCGCATATATCGATGGATATAACTGTTGGCTTATAGATCCGGCAGATCCGTTCAAAGACGGATTTTTATTGGGAATGTAAAAAAATATGAATATGCGTTTATGAAAGGAGTACATTATGCCACATATTAAAATTGACATGTTTGCAGGAAGAGATGATGAAACTAAGAAAGGAGAAGTATATAAAGCGTAACAGTTAAAAGCAAGTGTGCTATCCGTGAGATATTGACTTTTTAAGAGACTAAGAAGTTTCCGATGTTTTTAATAAGCGTTGGAAACTTTTTGCTTTTACTGCCGAAACTATATAAGAATAATACAAGGATTTCCTGAATTTGCATCAAGATTTCAGTAAATTAAAGTCTTGAAACATATACTAAAATAAGATATGATAAAAAACATAGGTTTTTGGATAAAGGAAGGAAGATAAAGATGAATCTGAATATTGGAGTGATAAAAGGCGACGGGATTGGGCCGGAGATTGTCACGGAGGCGATGAAGGTTCTTGACCGGACGGCAAAGATTTACGGTCATACCTGTGATTATACGCAGCTTTTGCTGGGGGGCGCGTCCATAGACGTACATGGAGTGCCGCTCACCGACGAGACCATTGCCGGGGCGAAGAAGTGCGATGCGGTGTTGATGGGCTCCATCGGCGGGGATGCGAAGACCTCCCCGTGGTATCAGCTTGAGCCGTCAAAGCGGCCGGAGGCAGGGCTTTTGGCAATCCGCAAAGCGCTGAATCTTTTTGCAAACTTACGTCCGGCGATTCTCTACGATGAGCTTAAGGGCGCATGTCCGCTGAAGGAAGAGATTACGGAGGGCGGATTTGACCTGATGATCATGCGGGAGCTGACCGGCGGCCTCTATTTCGGTGAGAGAAAGACTGTTACGGAGGACGGGGTGCTGACCGCCTACGACTCCCTTACATACAATGAAAATGAGATTCGAAGAATCGCAAAGCGCGCCTTTGACATCGCCATGAAACGCGGGAAGAAAGTGACCAGCGTTGACAAGGCAAACGTCCTTGACTCTTCAAGGCTCTGGAGGAAGGTCGTTGAGGAGGTGGCAATCGACTACCCGGAAGTGAGCCTTACGCATATGCTTGTTGATAACTGCGCGATGCAGCTTGTAAAAAATCCGAAACAGTTCGACGTGGTGCTGACGGAGAACATGTTCGGAGACATTCTCTCCGACGAGGCCAGCATGGTGACAGGTTCCATCGGGATGCTGGCAAGCGCAAGCTTAAACGAGACAAAGTTCGGCCTCTACGAGCCAAGCGGCGGCTCTGCGCCGGACATCGCCGGAAAAGGAATCGCAAACCCCATTGCGACCATCCTGTCCGCAGCCATGATGCTCAGATTTAGCTTTGACCTTGATAAAGAGGCCGACGCCATCGAATCCGCCGTAGCGAAAGTCCTGAAAGAAGGCTACCGCACCATCGACATCATGTCCGAAGGCAAGACCCAAGTAGGAACCGCAGAGATGGGAGACCTAATCGCATCCCACCTCGCATAAAATCCAGCATAACAGAAAAGTAGAGACACAACGGCGGAAAATATATTTGCCAAAGGCCGGACGACAGAATTTTTAATTGCCGGTCAGCGAACAGCTCAGACGGGAGCGTCATCCGAAGGAATCCCGTAAAAAGCGTCGGTACTTGGCGCGGTTTTTTCAAGCCTAGTACCGCTACGCTTTTTCAGAGCGAGAGCGCGGTGACGAGGATGATACTCCCGTCTGAGCGTCCGCACAGTCAACACATAAAAAATTCAGGAGGAAAAACCATGAAAAGTGATACAGTTACAAAAGGAAAACAGCAGGCCCCCCACCGTTCTTTATTTAACGCGCTGGGCCTTACCAAAGAGGAGATGGAGCGTCCGTTAGTGGGTATCGTAAGCTCCTACAATGAGATTGTTCCGGGGCATATGAACCTGGATAAGATTGTGAATGCCGTAAAGCAGGGCGTTGCCATGGCGGGCGGAACCCCTATCGTGTTCCCGGCTATCGCGGTATGCGACGGAATCGCCATGGGGCATATCGGGATGAAATATTCTCTGGTGACCAGGGATTTGATTGCGGATTCTACGGAGGCGATGGCTTTGGCGCATCAGTTTGACGCTCTTGTGATGGTTCCCAACTGTGACAAGAACGTGCCGGGGCTTTTGATGGCGGCGGCAAGGATTAATGTGCCGACGGTATTTGTCAGCGGCGGTCCTATGCTTGCGGGGCGCGTACAGGGAAAGAAAACGAGCCTTTCCAGCATGTTTGAGGCGGTAGGCGCCAATGCGGCGGGGACTCTTTCCGATGAGGGGCTTTTGGAGTTCGAGAACAAGACCTGCCCGACCTGCGGGTCATGTTCCGGCATGTACACCGCCAACAGCATGAACTGCCTGACGGAAGTGCTCGGCATGGGTCTTGGCGGAAACGGCACGGTCCCGGCGGTTTACTCTGAGCGTATCCGTCTGGCGAAACAGGCAGGCATGAAGGTTATGGAAATGTGGGAGAAAAATATCCGCCCCCGCGACATTATGACGGAGGACGCCATACTGAATGCGCTGACGGTTGACATGGCCCTTGGCTGCTCCACTAACAGTATGCTCCATCTCCCGGCGATTGCCCATGAGATTGGCATGGATTTTGAGATTGATTTTGCAAATGGCATCAGCGAGAAGACGCCGAACCTCTGCCACCTTGCGCCGGCAGGTCCGACGTACATGGAAGACCTCAACGAGGCGGGCGGCGTGTACGCGGTGATGAATGAGCTGAATAAAAAGGGTCTGCTCCATACGGACTGCATGACCGTGACGGGCAAGACCGTAGGAGAGAATATCAAAGATGCGGTAAATAGAAATCCCGAGGTTATCCGGCCCATTGACAATCCGTATTCCGAGACGGGCGGCCTTGCGGTGCTTAAGGGCAACCTTGCGCCGGACGGCAGCGTGGTCAAGCGTTCCGCCGTTGTGGCTGAGATGCTTGTGCATGAAGGCCCGGCGAGGGTATTTGACTGTGAGGAGGACGCCATCGACGCCATCAAGGGCGGGAAGATTGTGGCAGGAGATGTGGTCGTCATCCGCTATGAGGGGCCGAAAGGGGGACCTGGTATGCGGGAGATGCTGAATCCGACTTCGGCAATCGCCGGTATGGGGCTTGGCTCCAGCGTTGCCCTGATCACGGACGGACGGTTCAGCGGCGCGTCCAGGGGCGCGTCCATCGGCCATGTATCGCCGGAGGCGGCGGTAGGAGGTCCCATCGCACTGGTAGAAGAGGGAGATATCATTAAGATTGATATCCCGAATCTAAAGCTTGAGCTTGCGGTTTCCGACGAGGAGCTTTCTAAGAGGAAAGAGAACTGGCAGCCGAGAGAGCCGAAGGTGACAAGCGGATATCTGGCGAGATACGCGTCCATGGTGACTTCAGGAAACCGGGGAGCTATCCTGGAGATTCCGAAAAATTAACCAGTACATCGGATATTAAGCAATTTTTCGTTGTATTAGAAACATAGAAGATAAAGGAGAGTTTAACAATATGCAGCTGACAGGGTCACAGATAGTTATCGAATGTCTGAAAGAACAGGGTGTGGACACCGTATTCGGATATCCGGGCGGTGCAATCCTCAATGTGTATGATGAATTATATAAGCACAGCAATGAAATTACGCATATTTTGACTTCCCACGAGCAGGGGGCGGCACATGCGGCGGACGGCTATGCGAGGGCTACCGGGAAGGTGGGCGTATGCTTTGCCACCAGCGGGCCGGGGGCTACGAACCTGGTGACGGGGATTGCCACGGCGTACATGGATTCGATTCCCATTGTGGCGATTACATGCAACGTGGGCGTGGCGCTGCTTGGAAAGGACAGTTTCCAGGAAATTGACATCGCAGGCATCACAATGCCCATTACTAAGCATAATTATATTGTAAAGGATGTAAAGAAACTGGCGGAGACCATCCGCAAGGCATTTGTCATCGCCAAGTCGGGAAGGCCGGGGCCGGTGCTTATCGACATCCCGAAGGACGTGACTGCGGAAAAGACAGAGTACCAGAGCGTCAAGCCCGGCGTGTACTGCCCTTCCTGGGAAGTATGCGAGGAGGACATCGAACACGCCCTTGAGATGCTCAGCAAGGCGAAAAAGCCTTATATCTTCGTGGGCGGCGGCGCTGTGCTCTCAGGAGCCAGCGAAGAGCTTAAAAAATTTGCGGAAAAGGTGGACGCTCCGGTTACGGACAGTCTGATGGGCAAGGGCGCATTTCCGGGAACCGACAGGCGCTATACGGGAATGCTTGGAATGCACGGCACGAAGACTTCCAACTACGGGGTCAGCGAGTGCGACCTTCTAATCGTGCTCGGCGCCAGGTTCAGCGACCGGGTGACGGGAAATGCGAAGAAATTTGCGAAAAATGCGAAGATTCTCCAGATTGATGTTGACGCGGCGGAGATGAATAAGAATGTCCTCATCACCGAGGGCGTTGTAGGAGATTTGAAGGTAGTGCTCAGCATCCTGAATAAACGCCTTAAGCAGCAGAGCCATCCGGACTGGATGGAAAAGATCATGGATTATAAAGAGAAATATCCGATGACGTATCATCCCGAGATGCTTACCGGCCCCTTTGTGGTGGAGGAAATCTACCGGAAGACGAAGGGCGAGGCGGTCATCGTCACAGAAGTCGGGCAGCACCAGATGTGGGCGGCGCAGTTTTATAAATATACGAAACCGAGGACTCTCCTTACCTCAGGAGGGCTTGGTACGATGGGCTACGGCCTGGGCGCGTCTCTCGGGGCAAAGATGGGGATGCCGGAAAAGACAGTAGTGAATATCGCCGGGGACGGATGTTTCCGCATGAACATGAATGAGATTGCCACTGCGGTACGCCACAATATCCCGGTCATCCAGGTGGTGATAAACAATCATGTGCTGGGCATGGTGCGCCAGTGGCAGAACCTGTTCTACGGGCAGAGGTATTCGGCTACGGTGCTTAATGACGCGGTGGATTTTGTGAAACTTGCGGAGGCGATGGGAGCGGAAGGCATCCGGGCGTCAAGCCGTGAGGAATTTGCAGATGCATTTGCAAAGGCGTTAAGCCTTGGGAAACCGGTAGTCATCGACTGCCAGATTGACTGCGACGATAAGGTGTGGCCGATGGTCGCGCCGGGGGCTGCGATTAGCGAGGCATTTGACGAAAAAGACCTGGAGAAGGATTAGCAGAAGGTTAAGGATGAATAGAAAGTTAGCGTACTGCCCGGAGCTTTCGGGCAGTATATTTTGGAAAATGGAGGAATAGATGATGGGCAGAGTGTACAATTTTTCGGCAGGACCGGCGGTTTTACCGGAGGAAGTGTTAAGGGAAGCGGCAGAGGAGATGTTGGACTACAACGGTTCCGGGATGTCTGTGATGGAGATGAGTCACCGCTCAAAACCTTTTCAGGAGATCATCGACGCGGCGGAGGCGGGTATCCGCGGGCTGATGGGAATTCCGGACAATTATAAAGTGCTGTTTCTGCAGGGCGGCGCGTCCACCCAGTTTGCCATGATTCCCATGAATCTGATGAAAAACAGGGTGGCGGACTATATCGTCACCGGGCAGTTTGCGAGGAAGGCGTGCAATGAGGCGAAAAAGTACGGGAAGGTGAATGTGATTGCATCCTCGGAGGATAAGACATTTTCCTATATCCCGGACTGCAGCGACCTCCCGGTTTCGGAAGATGCGGATTATGTGTATATCTGTGAGAACAATACGATTTACGGAACCAAATACAAGGAACTTCCAAATACCAAGGGAAAGCCTTTGGTGGCGGACGTGTCTTCCTGTTTCTTATCCGAGCCGGTGGATGTGTCAAAATACGGGCTGCTCTACGGCGGAGTGCAGAAGAACGTAGGCCCTGCGGGGATGGCGATTGTTATCATCCGCGAGGATTTGATCCGTGAGGATGTGCTGCCGGGAACGCCTTCTATGCTGACCTACAAGATTCATGCAGATGCGAAGTCTCTTTATAATACGCCGCCGGCATACAGTATCTATATCTGCGGCAAAGTGTTTAAGTGGCTTAAAGAGCAGGGAGGGCTTGCGGCCATGAAGGAGCGCAACGTAAGGAAGGCAAAAATCCTCTATGATTATCTGGATGGGAGCCGCCTGTTTAAGTCCTCGGTGAATCCGAAAGACAGGTCTTTGATGAATGTTACTTTTGTGACGGGCGATGCGGAGCTTGACGCGAAATTCGTGAAAGAGGCGAAGGAGGCCGGCTTAGAGAGCCTTAAAGGGCATCGCAGCGTGGGAGGAATGCGCGCGAGCATCTACAATGCCATGCCGATAGAGGGCGTGGAGGCGCTTGCGGCGTTTATGAAGAAGTTTGAGGAGGAGAATCTGTAATGGGATATAAATATCATTGCCTGAACCCGATTTCTGAAGTGGGGCTCCAGAATTTTACGGAAGAATACGCGCCAAGCAATGCGGAGAAAGCAGATGCGATTCTTGTGCGGAGCGCGGCGATGCATGATATGGAATTCGGGAAAGAGCTGAAAGCAATTGCAAGGGCAGGGGCAGGAGTGAACAATATCCCTCTCGACAGATGTGCCGAGGCGGGAATCGTAGTATTTAATACCCCCGGAGCCAATGCCAACGGGGTGAAGGAGCTGGTAATCGCAGGGATGCTGCTTGCATCCAGGGATATTATCGGCGGAATCAACTGGGTGCAGGAAAATGAAGAGGACGGCAATATCGCCAAGGATGCGGAAAAAGCGAAAAAAGCCTTTGCGGGATGCGAACTGGAAGGGAAAAAACTGGGCGTTATCGGGCTCGGGGCAATCGGGGTCTTAGTTGCCAATGCGGCGACGAACCTTGGCATGGAAGTGTACGGTTTTGACCCGTATGTGTCGGTGGATTCGGCATGGAGGCTCTCAAGGAGCATCCGCCATGCGAAGACTGTGGACGAAATCTACAAAGAATGCGACTATATCACCGTGCATGTGCCTGCAATGGAAAGCACAAAGGGAATGATTGATAAGAATGCTATTGACCTGATGAAAAATGATGTGGTAATCCTTAACTTTGCGAGAAATACCCTTGTGGACGAGGAGGCTATGGTAGATGCCCTTGTTTCCGGGCGGGTGAAACATTATGTGACGGATTTCCCGACTCCGGAAATCGTGGGCGTTAAGGGCGCCATCGTAATCCCGCATCTCGGGGCATCTACGGAGGAATCGGAGGACAACTGCGCGAAGATGGCGGTGAAAGAGATACGGAATTTCCTGGAGCATGGAAATATCCGGCATTCCGTCAATTATCCGGACTGCGATATGGGTTACCGGGGCGAGAATACGAGGATTGTCCTTCTTCATCACAATGTACCGAATATGATTGGGCAGTTTACAAAAATCCTGGCGAAGGACAATATGAATATCGCTGATATGGCGAATAAGAGCAAGGGCGGGTACGCCTACACGATGATTGATATCGACTCAGAAGTTCCGGAAGGAGTTGCCGATGATCTGCGGAGGGTAAGTCATGTGCTTCGGGTGAGGGTTATTCGGTGATTATTTACTCAATAATAGAAAAGCGTATCTTAAAAAAAACATAATAATTGTAATATTTACGTCAGAAATGTTCAACAATTATTAAGAAAAGTTTTTTGACTGTTCATTGCGGATTTTGTCGAAGTAATGTATACTTATTTATGGTAGCTTTTATGCATGCCAGTGGGGGATATTACTAATGACTGACAAAAGATTACGTAGAATACAAGAACTTAAAAAGCATCGTATAAGAGTGAGGAGGCTGCATATTTCCCTTGCTCTTTTTGGTGTATTTGCATTTATAATCATATGTGTGAAAGCAATAGCTCTTTTTCAAAGTCTGACTGCGGCTTCTGTCGAACTTATTGTTGCGAATGCAGAGATTATGCAAGGTGAAGCACTGCCTGCTTTTTCAGCGGAAGCAAAGCTTGTTAAGTCAGGGGATAAGGTGCTGGACAAGAAGAGTAAGTATACAGCATCGGATTTTGTAAATGATCTGAAGAGTGGAAAAGGGTATACATTAGATTGCCAAGCAGATCCGAACGTGGAGGGGGCCTACCAGATCAAGGCAGTTTTGGAGGATAAAATCGCAAAAAAGGTTAGCGGTGACTGGAAAAAACGCCTTATATTAACGGTAAAGAATGGTCGTTTTGAAGTAAAGAATCCCGTTGGTACGTGGGAGGGAGACAAGTTTAAGAAATATGATAATTCTTATGTAGAGAGTAAGTTTATTGAATCTAAAGCGAATACCTATTATCTTGGCAAGGACGGCGTTAAGGTGACCGGCTGGCAGAAGATAAAAAAGAAGCTGTATTATTTTGATAAAGACGGTATTATGCAGAAAAGTAAATGGAAAAAGAAGGGTGATGACAAATACTATCTTGGAAAGAATGGTGCTGCAGTAACAGGCTGGAAGGAGATCAAGAAAGATATTTATTATTTTACGTCTGACGCTAAGATGGCAACCGGAGATGTATATGTCGGACTTTCCTTGTGTAATTTTGGGGAGGATGGAAAGCTGGTATCTAAAAAAGAGGCTCAAGTTGATTCGAATAAGCCGATGGTGGCGCTTACTTTTGATGATGGACCTGGCAAGCGGACCGAAGAGATTTTGGATACTCTTGAAGAGTATAATGCGCATGCGACATTTTTTATGCTCGGACAAAAAGTTTCATCCTTTGAGGAAACGGTCAAAAAGATGAAAAAGATTGGATGCGAGCTTGGGAGTCATTCTTACGACCATACGAATCTTGTCAAGCTGGATGGCGAAGGTGTCAAGAAGCAGATGTCGGATACGAACAAGAAGGTCAAGAAAGCAGTGGGCAGTAATGTGACCGTTATGCGTCCGCCTTACGGAGCTATTAGCGAGACAGTGCGTGATAATGTGGGTTTGCCTATGATTTTATGGAATATTGATACGTTGGATTGGAAGACGAGGAACGCCGAGAAAACTATCGATATGGTGATGGAGAATGTAGGAGACGGAGATATCATCCTGCTTCACGATATTCATACAGAGAGTGTGGATGCAACGCTTGAACTGATCCCGAAGCTGGAGGAGGCAGGATATCAGTTGGTGACGGTGTCTGAACTTGCAGCAGCAAAAGGCGTGGAACTGAAAGACGGTGGAAAGTATACGGATTTTACAAAATAGATAAAAGATAAGCGGCTGTTGTCTGGTGGTTTGGACAACAGCCGTTCGATTAATTGTTCTTAAGTTTGTGATTTTCCAATAGTTTGTGTATTTTATCCGTTGGAACCATGACAGAACTGATTGGGATATCATGATTCAATGAGTCAACAATAAGAGCCATGAATTTGCTCATATCTGCGGTAAGGAAATACGGTTTTTCTTTCGTACAGGGCGGAAGATAAGTGAGGTTAGTTGTAATTACGCGATCGATATAGCCTTTTTCATAATATTCATCGAATTTATCAAAGCCGTCGGTGAACAAGCCAAAAGTTGTGCATACAAATACCCGGCCTGCACCGCGGCTTTTAATTTGTTTTGCAACATCAAGCATACTTTCTCCGGAAGATATCATGTCGTCAATAATGATGACATCTTTTCCGGAAATATTGTCACCGAGAAATTCGTGAGCGACAATAGGATTCTTTCCGCCGATCACCTGAGAATAATCGCGGCGCTTATAGAACATCCCCATATCCACACCTATAACATTGGAAAAGTAAACGGCGCGGTGCATAGCACCTTCGTCCGGGCTGATGATCATTAAATGATCTTTGTCTACTTCAAGGTCAGGTTCCGCACGTAAAAGAGCTTTCATAAATTGATACGCAGGACTGAAATTGTCAAAACCACGAAGTGGAATCGCATTCTGCACCCGCGGATCATGGGCATCGAAGGTAATGATATTATCAACACCCATATCAACCAGCTCCTGAAGTGCAAAAGCACAATCTAAAGATTCCCTTTTCGTACGTTTGTGCTGACGGCTTTCGTAAAGGAACGGCATAATGACATTCACTCGGTGTGCCTTGCCGTTTGCTGCTGAGATGATACGCTTTAGGTCCTGGTAATGGTCGTCCGGGGACATATGATTCAGATGACCATTTACTGTATAGGTCAGGCTGTAATTACATACATCCACCATTACAAAGAGGTCGGCGCCTCGGATGGATTCTCTGAGAAATCCTTTTGCTTCTCCTGTTCCAAAGCGGGGACAGTGGCAGTCGATCAGATAATTATTCTGTTTGTAGCTGGAAAAAAGAGGTGAATGCAGGGCTGTATGATAGGTCTCTTGTCTGAACTTTACAATGTAATCATTCACCCTTTTCCCACGCTCCAGGCAGCTTTCCAGTGCTGCGATTTTAAGTGGGGCTACCGGAAGTCTGGTCTCCATTTCCTTTATATCATTTGTCATATATTTTCTCCTGCATGAAATAAGACTTAAGTTTACTCTTTAGTTATATCACTATTTATATGACTAGGTCAATGTTTTGATTGGACTATTTTTGCCGGATACGTTATACTTAATGTAGAGTGGGTTTTAGTAATGAAAGGATTAAGATATGAAGCATGAGCATACGATAAAGAAAGTTTGCCCGGGAAGCATTGCTCAGGAGATGGGGATTGAGCCGGGGGATGTTCTTCTGTCTATAGACGGTAATGAAATTGGGGATGTATTTGACTACCATTTCTATATAAATGACGAGTATATCACAGTATTGATTCGGAAGCCTTATGGGGAGGAATGGGAGCTTGAGATTGAAAAGGATTATGAAGAGGATCTGGGGATAGAATTTGAGCAGGGGTTGATGGATGAGTACCGCTCCTGCCGTAATAAATGTATCTTCTGCTTTATTGACCAGATGCCCCGGGGGATGCGTGATACATTGTATTTTAAAGATGATGATTCCAGGCTTTCTTTTCTTCAGGGCAATTATGTTACCCTTACCAATATGAGTGATCATGATATCGAGCGGATCATACGTTTCCATCTGGAGCCGATCAATATCTCTTTTCATACCACTAACCCGGAACTCAGGTGCAGGATGTTAAATAACCGGTTTGCGGGAGAGGCGCTTTTAAAGGCGGACAGGCTTTGTGGAGCCGGCATCCGTATGAATGGGCAGATCGTGCTGTGCAAGGGAATCAATGACGGAGAAGAATTAGAGCGCAGTATCCGTGATCTGTCCCGGTATATTCCCTGCCTTGAGAGTGTGTCGGTGGTACCCGTAGGTCTGACCAGATACCGGGAGGGCCTGCATCCGTTAGAGCCTTTCGGGAAGGAGGATGCAAAAGAGATTCTTGGAATCATCCACAGATGGCAGGAAAAACTGTATGGAGAGAGAGGAGTTCATTTTATCCATGGAGGGGATGAATGGTATACGCTGGCAGAAGAGGAACTTCCGGAGGCAGAGCGGTATGACGGGTATCTCCAACTTGAGAACGGTGTTGGCATGTTAAGACTTCTTATGGATGAGTTCGAGGAAAGCATTCGTAAGCTTTCCGGGGATACAAAGCTTCGCGAGGTGTCCGTGGCGACAGGAAAGCTTGCATATCCCTATATCTCCAGGCTGGCAGAAAGACTTAAGAAAAAATATACGGGCACGAAGATATATGTCTATGCCATTGAGAATAAGTTTTTCGGTGAGATGATCACAGTATCGGGTTTGCTTACCGGTCAGGATATCAAAGAGCAGCTTACGGGCAAAGCTTTGGGGAATAAGCTTTTGCTTCCATGCAATATGTTCCGAAGCGGCGAGGAGGTATTTTTAGACGATATGACGCTTTCGCAGCTTGCCAAGTCTTTACAAGTGCGCGTAGATATTGTAAAATCAAGCGGACAGGACTTTGTTGAAGCGATTTTAGATTTGTAAATGAGGAGACAGATTATGAGTAAACCAGTAGTTGCAATTGTGGGAAGACCGAATGTGGGAAAATCCACGCTGTTTAATGCACTGGCGGGAGAAAAGATATCGATTGTTAAGGACACGCCGGGAGTGACGAGAGATCGCATTTATGCAGATGTATCGTGGTTAGACCGGAATTTTACTATGATTGATACGGGAGGCATCGAGCCGGACAGTAAGGACGTTATTCTATCGCAGATGCGAGATCAGGCGCAGATTGCTATTGACACCTCGGATGTGATCGTATTTATGACGGATGTACGCCAGGGGCTGATTGATTCAGACTCTAAGGTGGCAGATATGTTGAGACGTTCCGGAAAGCCTATTGTCCTTGTAGTGAATAAAGTAGACAGCTTTGAAAAATATATGCCGGATGTATATGAATTCTACAATCTGGGCATTGGGGAGCCTGTTCCCATATCGGCGGCATCCCGCCTTGGTATGGGAGATATGCTTGATGAGATCATCGCTCATTTCCCGGATAAAAATGAAGAGGATGAGGAGGATGCACGTCCGAGAATCGCCATCGTAGGGAAGCCGAATGTGGGCAAATCATCGATTGTCAACAAACTTCTTGGTGAGCAGCGGGTGATTGTATCGGATATTGCAGGGACTACGAGAGATGCTATCGATACAGAGATTGTGCATGACGGACGTGAGTATGTGTTCATCGATACTGCCGGGCTGAGACGAAAGAGCCGGATTAAGGAGGAGCTGGAGCGCTACAGTATCATCCGTGCGGTGACGGCAGTAGAGCGTTCGGATGTGGTCCTTGTAGTGATCGATGCGGCAGAAGGGGTGACAGAGCAGGACGCCAAGATTGCAGGGATAGCCCATGAACGGGGCAAGGGAATTGTAATCGTGGTGAATAAGTGGGATGCCATCGAGAAGGATGACAAGACTATGAAAAAGTATGAGAATGAGATACGCCGCGTTCTTTCTTTCATGCCCTATGCAGAGATCATGTATGTGTCTGCCCAGACGGGACAGCGCTTGAATAAGCTCTATGACGTCATCGACATGGTGATTGAAAATCAGACTCTTCGTGTGGCAACGGGTGTTCTCAACGAGATCATGATGGAGGCAGTGACTATGCAGCAGCCGCCGTCTGATAAGGGGAAGCGCCTCAAACTCTACTACATCACCCAGGTATCGGTGAAGCCGCCGACATTTGTGATCTTTGTTAATGACAGAGAGCTGATGCATTTTTCTTATACGAGGTATCTGGAAAATAAGATTCGGGAAGCATTCGGTTTTAAGGGGACTTCATTGAAGTTTTTCATTCGTGAGAGAAAGGAAAAATAATTATGGAAAGAATTATCTGTGTATGTATCGGGTATGCTTTCGGACTTTTGCAGACAGGATATATCTATGGGAAGATTCATCACGTGGATATCCGCAAGCAGGGGAGCGGCAATGCAGGGACTACCAACGCTCTTAGAACGTTGGGATGGAAAGCAGGGCTGGTAACGCTCTTAGGCGATGCTTTTAAATGTGTGTTTGCGGTTGCCGCGGTGCATCTGATCTATAAGAACAGCCGCGCAGATATTTTGCCGCTGCTTTCGATGTATGCCGGAATGGGTGCAGTGCTCGGGCATAATTATCCGTTTTATATGAAATTCAAGGGAGGCAAGGGAATCGCGGCGACAGCCGGGCTTCTTCTCAGCACTACGACTCCGGTGATGGTCCTTATCTGTCTGGTGGTATTTGTCGGACTTGTGGCAGTGACACGGTATGTATCGGTAGGTTCTCTGGTTGTAGTAATCATCTATCTTTTGGAAATTATCTACCAGGGGCAGACCGGGGCCTATGGGATGGCGGATAATTACCTTTATGAGATGTATGGGATTGCAGCATTTTTGATGGTATTGGCATTTTTTAAGCATCGGGAGAATATCAGGAGATTGCTTAAGGGGACAGAGAATAAGATCAGTGTGGGAAAAAATAAGAACAAATAAAAATAAAATAATTATGTCAGGAGGAGTTTTAGCATGGCAAATGTAGGTATCATGGGAGCAGGAAGTTGGGGAACTGCGCTGGCGCTTCTGCTTCACGGCAATGGGCATCAGGTAACAGTATGGTCGATCAGTGAAGAGGAAGTAAAGATGCTTTCCGAGGAGCGGGAGCATAAGAGCAAGCTTCCGGGGGTTCCGATTCCAAAGGATATGGTGTTCACCAGTAATATGGAGGATGCGGTAAAAGGGAAGGACTTTATTGTCATGGCTGTGCCGTCTCCATTTACACGGAAGACAGCTCAGAAGATGAGCAGCTTTGTTGCAGATGGGCAGATTATCGTGGATGTGGCAAAGGGAATTGAGGAGAGCACACTGATGACACTGTCCCAGCAGATTGAACAGGAGATTCCGAATGCGGATGTGGCGGTGCTTTCCGGACCGAGTCATGCGGAGGAGGTCGGAAGAGGACTTCCTACAGCAGTTGTTATCGGGGCAAAGACGAAGAAAACTGCCGAATATCTGCAGGAAGCATTTATGAATCAGGTGTTCCGTGTGTATATCAGTCCGGACAGGCTTGGTATGGAGCTTGGCGGTTCTCTTAAAAATGTCATCGCTCTGGCAGCAGGTATTGCTGATGGGATGGGGTACGGTGACAATACGAAAGCTGCGCTGATCACGAGAGGTATCGCAGAGATTGCACAGCTTGGTGTGAAGATGGGAGGAGCTATTGAAAGCTTTACAGGACTTACGGGAATCGGCGATCTGATCGTTACTTGTGCCAGTGTCCACAGCCGGAACCGGAAAGCCGGATACCTGATGGGTCAAGGGAAATCCATGCAGGAAGCTATGGATGAAGTACAGATGGTGGTGGAAGGTGTTTACTCTACCAAAGCAGCAGTGAAGCTGGGAAAACTTCATGATGTACCGCTTCCTATTGTCAGCAAGGTAAACGAGGTGCTTTTTGAAGGGAAAGATCCGAAGGAAGCAGTGAACGAGCTAATGTTAAGAGATTCCAAAGCGGAGCATTTGGCAATGCCGTGGAAGGAAGAATAAAAAGATTTATAATTGAAAAGTTCTAAATGAAATACCCTCTTGCATACACTGTTATCAGCAGAACAAGGGGGTATTAGAATGAATACGTTTCAATTATACAAGGATATCGAGGCCCGGACAAAGGGAGAAATATACATAGGGGTAGTGGGGCCGGTGCGGACTGGAAAGTCTACATTTATCAAACGATTCATGGATGTGCTGGTGCTCCCACATATGGAGGATGAGCATGGGAAGGAGCGGACAAAAGATGAGCTGCCCCAGTCGGCATCCGGGCGCACGATTATGACAACAGAGCCGAAGTTCGTACCCAAGGAAGCGGCGGAGATCAGGCTTTCCGAGGATGTCAAGGTAAAGGTGCGGCTTATAGATTGTGTAGGTTATATGGTAGAAGGCGCATCCGGACATGTGGAGGGAAACGGGGAACGAATGGTGAAGACACCTTGGTTCGATTATGAGATTCCCTTTACCAAGGCGGCAGGAATCGGAACACGCAAAGTGATACACGACCATGCCACGATAGGGATTGTAGTGACTACAGATGGGAGTATCGGTGAAATCGAGAGGGAGCATTACCGTACAGCAGAGGGGCAGACGATAAGAGAACTCCAGACGATTGGGAAGCCTTTTGTCGTGCTGGTAAATTCTGTGAAGCCTTATGGTGAGGATGCAAAAAAGGTAGTCACAGAGATTGAGCAGGAATATGGTGTCAAAGCTCTTCCTGTCAATTGTGAGCAGCTTAAGGAAGATGATATCTATAAAATATTGGAGGAAGTCATGTTTGAGTTCCCGGTCTCGGAAATACAGTTCTTTATCCCTAAATGGGTGGAGATGCTTCCCAGAGATCATGTGATCAAGCAAGATCTTTTGGGGCATATCCGGGATGTGATGGAACAGATGAGCGAGGTACGGGATGCAGCCAAGGGGCTTGAGGTTCCGGAAAGCTCTTACATAGACGAAATGAAGGTAGACCATATTGGAATGGATAACGGTTGTGTAAAGGTGCGTATCGGGGTGGCGGAAAAGTTCTATTATCAGATGTTAAGCGACCTTACCGGTATGACAATTGCAGGGCAGTATGAACTTATCTCAGCTATGAAGAATCTTTCGGAATTAAAGACTGAATATGAGGATGTGAAGGATGCATTTGCCTCTGTGAGGATGAAAGGATATGGCATGGTGAGCCCTAAGAAGGAAGAGATTACCTTAGATGAGCCGACGATCATTAAACAAGGCAACAAATACGGGGTAAAAATCCATTCACAGGCACCGTCTATTCACCTCATTCGAGCGAATATTGAGACAGAGATTGCGCCAATCGTTGGGAACGAGCAGCAGGCGCAAGACCTTATCGACTATATCAAGACTATGAGCGATACAGAAGAAGGAATATGGGGTACCAATATTTTCGGAAAATCTGTGGAGGATTTGGTAACAGATGGGATGCGGAATAAGATGATGTCTATCAATGATGAAAGCCAGGGAAAACTGCAGGATACCATGCAGAAGATTGTTAATGACAGTAATGGCGGGATGGTATGCATAATCATTTAAAAAATGAAAATGTTCTGTTATATAGAAGATAAATTAAGAGAGCCGCAGGCGGTACAATGTGGGAGGATTGTGTTTATGGCATTGTTACCGGTACGGCTCTTATAGATTGTTTTAAATTTATGTAGCAACCATGAGGTATTTGAGTTATATTATTTAGTAGAAGAAAAATAAAATGATGTAAGAAAGAAGAATATAACATATCATGAAAAAGGTAATAGACTGGGTAACGATTAAATTCTTGATTGTGGGAGTCATCAATACTTTAGTGGGGACAAGCGTGATGTTTCTTTGTTACAATGTGTTCCGTATGGGGTATTGGCCCTCCTCTGCGATGAATTACATTATCGGGAGTATCGTAAGCTTTTTCCTGAATAAGTATTTTACGTTTAAGAGCGGGAAAAAATCTCTTGGCGAGGCGGTGAGGTTCGTGTTAAACATTACCGTGTGCTATGTTCTTGCCTATGGGGTTGCAAAGCCGTGCGTGTATTCTGTTCTTGGCGGATATTCCGGGACGGTGCGGGATAATGCTGCGATGTTCGTGGGGATGTGCCTGTTTGTGGCGTTCAATTATTTTGGGCAGAGGTTTTTGGTGTTTCGGGATAAATGATTGGGTGAAATTTGTGGAAATGAGGAGAAAAACATGTATAATATAAGTGGGGGAGTTATCATTAGAAAACGAAGGAGAAAAGGATGGATTTATATCGGGATATTGGAAAGGTGATACTGAGATTAGGCGATGATTACTATGATAAAGGCATGAAAGAATTAGCTGTTTCGATTAAGGGAATAAGGAATGGTAAATTGCCCAGTGTGAACAGAAAAGTGGTAATACCAAAATTGATTCATTCAAAAGAACGTGATAAATTTATTAAACAATTTCTAGAAAATCTAAAAGATGATTTCAAAAGATTGACTGATGATGAAGAAATCACGAGAACAATGGAGTCCCCAAGTGAATATGTGGGATTATTAGATAAAAATAAATTACCATTATTTTATTTGTATTTGTGTTCGTTACAAAATGAAAATTATGATTCTTTAGCGATAACTATATTAGACTTAATATGTCAGGAAGATAGCAGTGAAAATAAAAGTGAATTTGAAACATATGAATTACAACAAAAAATATCAAAATATCAGAAACAATGTAAAAGTAATGAAGAAACGATTATTAAGTTAAAAACAATAGCTAAAGGGCGAAAAGAGAAAATTAGCAGGCTCGAATACGAAATAAATTTTTTGATCGAAGAAAATGAGAAATTAAAGCAAAAAAATCAGGTCTTGATAGCTGAAAATAGTGAATTGAAATTAGGTCTAAGAAAAATAAAAGAGATTAATATTAAATCTGAAGAAAAAACATGTGACGGTGAGGAAAAAGAATTATGTATTGTATGCATTTCAGAAAGCGACGGGAATTTAGTTTCTGGAAATGGAATTATACAAATGAAAGCTAATGATTTTATTTTATTAGACGAAGAAAGCCGATTGAAGTTTGAACAGATATATGTGGATAAAAGTGGAATACATATTGCAAAATTACGAAAGATACGGCAATTATCACAGGGAAAAGCGATTTTTGTGGAGACAAAGCAAGAAATTCTAAAGAGGATTATTGAAGTGGAGGATGGAAGATGAGAACAGAAGGGATTGATTGGTTAGGGATATTAGCAACAGAGGAAGAAATAAAAGAAAATAATTTAGGACGAAGTAACTGTATTATTAATAGATGGGATACTTTGCAATTTTACATAAAAGTGATTTCAAGAATGCCAGGACAAGCCTCCAATACGCAATATGTTGTATGTTATGGTAATAGATTAGATAATGAGGCAATAATTGACAACCAAGCGTATGATGAGGACGTTCGTATTAATGATTATGTAAAGCAGCTTAAAAATTATTTTTTTCGATTTAATTATGAAGTGAATCAGGCAGGATATTTTGTAGCAAAAAATATTGATATTATTAGTTTGAGTGAAACTTATTATCCAGGGAAAGGTTATACTACGATTCCAATGATTGTTAGTAAACATCCTGTTTATTCTAAAGATACAGTTTATGATAATTATGAGCAATTAGAGAAAGTGCTGAAAGAGGGAATGTATGTTTCTAAATTAAACAAGTATAACACTACTGATTTAGAAAATATACCGTATATTCTTTTTCATGACACTGAAACTTTGGAGTATCGCATAATAGGAAATTTTACGAGATTTGATTATGATCCTATGAAAGGTATTCATTATGAATTTAGTGAATTAAAAAGTTTCTTGTTTGAAGAAGATTGGTATGATGATGTGGTTTCATTTGAAGGTAATCACTCATTATTGTATGTGGGGGATAATGTTCATAAGAAGATTATGACTAAACTAGATGAATCTGAACCAATTGCTGTAAATGAGATGGAAGATACAAGTGTAGAAGAAAACGGAAAAGCTATTTGGGAAGAAGTACAAGATAGTGAATGGGAATTTATAGAACATTTTGAGGCGGTAGCTAAAAAAGATGGATTATTTTATACCAAGCGGGATTTAATAAATTTTCATACAGCAGTAAAAAGTAGTTCTTTAGTAATTCTTTCCGGTTTGAGTGGAACTGGAAAGTCTCAATTAGTTCAATGTTATGCAAAAGCATTGGGACTGGGAGATGAAGGTTTTCATATGATTCCAGTCAGACCTAATTGGAATGACGATAGTGATTTAATAGGGTTTGTAGATTCAATGCACATGGTGTATCGCCCTAGTGATGCTGGATTTATTAATATTCTGATGGAAGCATGTCAAGATCGCAATAAGAACAAATTGTATTTAATATGTTTCGATGAAATGAATTTGGCGAGAGTTGAACATTATTTTAGTCAGTTTCTTTCTATCTTGGAGATGTCGGAGAAATCAAGAATATTGAGATTATATTCTTCAGAATACGAATCCCGATTATATAATTCTGATAAATATAAACAAACGGTTGAGATTGGAAATAACATAAGATTTATAGGAACAGTAAATATTGATGAATCCACATTCCATTTTTCTGATAAGGTATTAGATCGTGCAAATGTGATTAAATTAGATATTGTTCCATATACAGATTGGAAAACTGGTGAGGTATCTACAAAAGGAAGCTATTTTAAAGAATGGACGTATGAGGAATATCAAAAACTAATTAAGCTGCCAAAAGATAACATGCTTTTAGACCAAGAAAGAGAGTTTATTTGGAGGGTTCATGAGTTACTTCATTCATGTGGCAAAAATCTAGGTGTGGGACCTAGAATCTTAAAGCAAATTGCAAAATATTTAGTAAATTTACCGAGTAGTGATAATAAAGAAAATATTTCAAGGAGAGAGGGATTTGATATTCAATTTGTGCAACGTATTATGACCAAAATAAGGGGGCAAAAAGAACAGTTATATACTATTTTCGAGGATGAAGCAGAAAATAGTTTATTGAAATTGTTTGATGAATACTCAGATGTTTCTGATTTTGTAGAAAGTAAAAAAGTGGTAGACATAAAAAAGCAGGAGATAAAAGATTATGGTTACACTTTGTGATATAGGGATTCAACTAAATTTTTATGTTGGTGAATCCATCATTAATGTTGCTAATGCCGGAGAGTCAATGACGGACTCTGATTCTGTGGATTTAACCAATATTGCATTTAGGGAATTTGAGAGTGTTGCAATCGAGTTCACATCCATATCTGCCGGGGATAGGTTATATTTTGATGGTATAGATTTGCTCCCAGCAGAAATGTGTGAAGTAGATGATGAAGGGAATTTGTTTTTATCTCCACAGCCAGGAGAAAAATACTCGATATTTACATATTCATCAGAATATTATGCAATGCATGTTGGGAAGTATGAAATGAGAATATGTCATGATGGAATGATTTATTATCAATGGTTTCATGTTCTTCCTAAAAATGTAAGTGATTCTGAATGGGAAATTATGAAAAAGGAATTAGAAGAAGAAGTTCAGGGATTATCAACAGACATTATAAGAAAAAATATATCATTAGGTGGCAAAAGAATGGAAAGTGCTCCAAGCAAGCAACTTTATAAATTTTTCGTTATTAAGAAACATTTTAATAATATTTTGGCGGCATTAATTGATTTAAAGGATAAACCGAAGTATAAAGTAGAAAAGGAATATAAATTAGAACCGTTATACAAAGCAACATATATTGATAATGTGACAGTAAAGGACTATTTGACAAAAGGAACGGGAGAGGAAGCATACTTAGTTCCGAAAAGAATTTATAATTACGATTTACCAGAAAATCGTTGGTTAAAGAAAATTATTTACATATATGAAAATGAACTGCGGTTATTCAGAGAATCAACATTAAACTATTGTGCATATGTAAAAGAAGAACTTGGTGAACTGAAAAGATATGGAGATGTCAATAATGCATCAATACGTGCCAAAAAAAGAGTGCTTACTGAATTAGATATGTATCTAGAAACAGTAAAACAGATTTTAAGTATTTCGGATCTTATTAAATGCCAAGATTGGTTTAAACAGATTCAGAGTGTTAAATCTCTAATTGTTCCCCATGTGCTTATATATGATGTGAGATATAATGCGTTTTATAAAATGTATAGGGAATTACAACAGGATAATATAAACATACAATGGAGTCAGGAATACGCATATTCATGGAAAGTGTCAAGCAAGATGTACGAGGTTTGGTGTTTTATTAAGATGTGTCGATTTTTGATTGCCGACGAGATTGGATTCGAAGCGGAAGGATGGATATTTAATGGATTCAATAATGAAATAATGCTTGTTCCGGATTTAGTTCCTGGAACAGAGGTGGTATTTTATAAAGAAAACATAATGATTCGTGCTCATTATGATACTAAATTACCAAGAACAATTAATAAAACAGAAGATAAGAGTACCCCGGTTTTTGCATGTACGAATCACACAAAACCGGATATAAGATTTGATTTATACAAAGATAAAATATATTGGTGTTCGCTGATATTTGAGGTGAAATATAGAAATATTCAGAAACAGTGGTATTATAATGATTCTAAGTGTAAAGAACAAATCAGATCTTACAAAAATGACTATAAATCACCTTTTTGTAGAGGGCTTGATCCGGATTTTGTTGTAAGAAAAGTAAATCCGGTTGATAGAGTTTGGGTACTAAATCCCACACATTCTTGCACAGAGATTATTGATAAACAAAATGAAGGAATCAAATTTATTCAACTTATTCCGGGAAAGGATTATACTAATGTTATAAAAGAGCTGCTTGAGGAAATAAATGAGGCATTGTATGGAGCATTGGTATGATTTTAACATGTCTTACAAAACGGGAGGATTAAGTGAAATCTGTGGAAATGAAGAGAAAAACATGTTATAATAAGCATATCACAAAAGCACTTTATCTTTTCGGGGAGGTGACCGGACATGCCGACACAGGGCGAAATTATAAAAGAGTTGTCTGAAAAACTGGAACGTCAATTGATCATTGATGATCTAACGAAGATTCAAACGATGGAAGAACTTAAAGAGTACATTGAAAAGTTAAGGGCAAAAAATGAATAATGCGGTTATACGGGGACTTGTCAAAGCGGCAAGTCCTTTTGCCGTACATTTATGAGGGAAGGTGCAATAGAATAATTAAGGAAGAAAAAACAGAGCGCACTCTTGATTTTATGCGGCGGCGGTATTATAATAAAAAACAAATTTACAGATTCTATATGAACGGAGGAGTTTACGATGGATAAGAAGAACATTGACTGGTCCAATCTTGGATTCGGTTATATCGAGACGGATAAAAGATACGTTTCCAATTATAAGGACGGAGCGTGGGATGAAGGAGCGCTTACCTCCGATTCAAATGTGGTGATTAATGAGTGTGCGTGTGTGCTGCAGTATGCACAGACATGCTTTGAGGGGTTAAAGGCTTACACGACGGAGGACGGGCGCATCGTGACTTTCCGCCCGGATCTGAATGCGGAGCGGATGGCGAACACGGCGAAACGCCTTGAGATGCCGCCGTTTCCGGAGGAGAGATTCTTAGAGGCGGTCAAGCAGGTGGTGAAGGCAAATGCGGCGTATGTTCCGCCTTTTGGTTCAGGGGCGACCCTCTATATCCGGCCGTACCTGTTCGGTTCGAATGCAGTTATCGGTGTGAAACCTGCGGACGAGTACCAGTTCCGCGTGTTCACGACGCCGGTAGGCCCGTACTTCAAGGGCGGCGCAAAGCCGATTACCATCAGGGTATGTGATTTTGACCGGGCGGCGCCTCACGGAACGGGGCATGTAAAGGCGGGGCTTAACTATGCCATGAGCCTTCATGCGATTATGGATGCCCACAGGCAGGGCTTTGACGAGAATATGTACTTAGACGCGGCTACCAGGACGAAGGTGGAGGAGACAGGCGGCGCGAACTTCCTGTTTGTCACAAAGGACGGCAAGGTGGTAACGCCGAAGTCCGACACGATTCTTCCTTCTATCACAAGGCGTTCCCTGATGCATGTGGCGAAGGAGTATCTGGGATACGAAGTGGAAGAGCGGGAAGTGTACTTAGATGAGGTGAAAGATTTTGCAGAGTGCGGGCTGTGCGGAACGGCGGCTGTCATCTCCCCGGTAGGAAAAATCGTGGACCATGGGAAGGAAATCTGTTTCCCGAGCGGCATGGAGGACATGGGCCCGGTTACGAAGAAACTGTATGATACTCTTACGGGAATCCAGATGGGGAGGCTTGAGGCTCCTGAAGGATGGATCTGTGAAATCTGCTAGCCGGAGTGTGGCTGGCGGATGGAGCTGGTACAACGAAAATTAAGTTTTGGATAGTTTGACGCAGAAACTAATAAAAGAGAATAAAGAACATAAGAATGCCCGGACAGGGTTTGCCGATAAAGGATTGGCAGCCCTGTCTGGGTTTTTTATTCCCGCGGCAATTTAAAATAAAAATATTTTTAATAAACAGTATATAACAGTTGACAACAGTGTTAAACTGTTATATACTGTTTACAACGAAGGGGGGATAGGATGAAGTTAATTATCAATCATTCTTCCATGCAGCCGATTTACGAACAGATCGTGGAGCAGATTAAGGGCCAGATCATAAAGGGGGTTCTTAAGGCTGACACGGCGCTGCCGTCGGTGAGGGCTTTGGCGAAGGAACTTAAGGTCAGCGCCCTGACGGTAAAGAAAGCCTACGATGGGCTGGAGGCGGAAGGATTTGTCATAACGGTTCACGGCAAGGGGAGTTTTGTGGCATTTGCCAATCAGCAGATGATGCTGGAAGAAAAGAAGAAGGAAGTGGAGTCTGACCTGGAGGGCGCCATACGAAAAGGCCGGAGCTGCGGCATGACGGATCAGGAGCTTGGGGAATTGTTTCATATTATTTTGGAGGAGTAAAAGATGCTGCGATTAGAGAATGTGAAAAAGAAGTATAAAGATTTTGAGCTGGATATTACAATGGAAGTAAAGCCTGGCTGTGTGACCGGGCTAATCGGAAGGAACGGAGCGGGAAAGACGACGGCATTTAAAGCCGCTTTGGGGCTCATCCGGGCCGCCGGAGGGGAGATAACTGTATTTGGAAAGCCGATTTCCGGGCTGAGCGCGAAAGACCGCGAGAAAATGGGTGTGGTGCTGTCGGATTCGGGATTCAGCGGATATCTGAAGGTTAAGGATTTGGCTGCCATCCTCGGGAATCTTTACAGCCGTTTCGATGAGGGGTATTTTACCGGGAAATGTGAGAGTTTCGGTCTTCCTTTTGACAAGCGGATCAAGGACTTTTCTACCGGCATGAGACGGAAACTCCATGTTGCGGCGGCGCTTTCCCACCATGCGGAACTTCTCATCATGGATGAGCCGACGGCGGGGATGGATGTGATTGCCAGGGAGGAGCTTTTGGATATGATTCGGGAGTACATGGAGACGGAGGGGCGCTCGGTGCTTTTAAGCTCCCATATCTCCGGGGATTTAGAGGGGCTCTGCGACGACATTTACCTGATTGACGAGGGGAAGGTGCTCCTTCATGAGGATACGGATGTGCTGCTTGATACATACGGCATCCTGAAGGTGACGAAGGAGCAGTATGAGGCGATGGATAAAAGTTTCCTGATGTGCCGGAGGAAAGAGGAGTTCGGGTATAGCTGCCTGACGGGGGAAAAGCAGTTTTATGCGGAAAATTACCCGGATGCGGTGATAGAAAAGGGTTCGATTGACGGTGTGATGACAATGATGATTCGAGGTGAGAGATGATGAAGGGATTACTGATAAAAGACTTGAAATTAATGCTGACGCAGTTTGCTTTTTTGATTTTATTGCCGGTTGTGGGGGCGGTGTTTGTGGTGCCAACCGGGGAGATGAGTATGGGATTTGGCTATATCACGGCAGTTTCCGGGATTATCGGGGTGACGACGATCAATTATGATTCTTATGACAATGGATTTGCGTACCTTTTTACCCTGCCCATTAGCCGCCGGGGATATGTGAAGGAGAAATATCTTTTTGCCGCGCTGTCCTCTGTTGCGGTGATGATGGCTATCGGGCTTTTTATGTGGGCGCTCATGGCGGTTTCGCATCCGGAAAATGCGTATGCTTTCGCGGATTTCCTTGGGGATATGGAGGATTCTTATTCGATTGCCCTGACGGCGGTGGCATTTATGCTCCCGGTATTCTTAAAGTTCGGGGCGGAAAAGAGCCGGTTTGTTATACTGATCATTGCTGGGATATTTATGGGAGTGATGATCGGCGTCTCCCAGGCGGAAGTTCTGCGGGATATTGAGATTGGCGGGGGTAAATGGGTGAGGGTGCTCACGCCGGTTCTGTGTCTGGCGTGGCTTTGTGCATCTTATCTGATATCGGTCAGGATTATGGAGAAGAAGGAGTTTTAAAGTTTTTAAGATTGTTTGATGAAAAGCATTGTAAATACTATTTGGCTAGGGTATCATAAGTATAATAATTAGTTTTTGATTGGAATATTGAAAATATGAACAGAGAGGATTGAGTAATATGGCTGTGGCATTAAAAGAAGATTACCAAAGAGCTTTGGATGAACAGAAAAAAGAAGTCCGGGAACTTGTAATGGCCGGATTGGAACAGATAAAAGAGGGAAAGACAGAAGACTTTCATGCAGTATGTGATAGATTGGGGAAGAAGTACAAAAAATGAAGCAATATCAGATTAGAATTACAGAGATGGCGGCGCAAGATTTAGAAAATGTCGGGGACTATATTGCTTATGAATTGAAAAATCCGTCTGCGGCTGAAAGTACAATAAGTGGAATTCGCGCAAAGATAAATTCTTTGGTAAATTTTCCAGAGAGAAATGAGTTGGACGAAGACGAGCAGCTTGCTGGATTGGGTGTCCGAAAAGATTATTATCACAGTTACAAAATTTATTATGTGGTTGAGGAGGACACCATTTATGTAGTTAGAATTTTACATATGTTAGTTGATAGTAAAGCATGGCTGTATCGTACATTTGGAGTGTGAAGTTTTGTGATGCCCGGTCGCGTTAGAGACTTGATACAATAGCGGAAATGCCCGGATGGGTTTTGCCAATCAAGAATTGGTAAGGCTTGTCCGGGTGTTTTTTGCTTTTGGGGACAGGCAGGATAAAAAATTTTCTGATATCGGTCAGGATTATGGAGAAGAAGGAGTTTTAAAAAGGATAACGGATTGTGGAACGGATGGAAATGGGGTATAATGTGAAAATAGAGGACGGAGGTGGCAGGATGAAGAAGGCATTGCCGGTTGGTGTGGATAATTTTGAAAAACTGATTACCGATGGGTATTACTATGTGGATAAAACGATATTTATTAAGGAATTGTTGGATTTAAAAGGAGAGGTGAACCTGTTTACCCGCCCGAGGCGTTTTGGGAAGACGCTGAACTTAAGTATGCTCCGGTATTTCTTTGAGGATACGGGAAATGAAGAGAAGAACGGGCAGAATCGGGAACTTTTCCGAGGTCTGAAGATTATGGACGCGGGGGAGAAATATATGGAGCAGATGGGCGCATATCCGGTGATAAACCTGACGCTTAAGTCTGCAAAGCAGCGTTCCTTGAAGGCGGCTTATATTAAGATGAAGGAGGAGCTTGCGGAAGAGTTCAAGCGGCATAAGTATGTGCTGGAAAGCAGCAGGATTGAGGACAGTGATAAGAAGAAATATCAGGAGCTTGCAGATGGCAGGGCGGAGTACGAAGATTACTCTGGTGCGTTGAAGTTTTTAAGCAAATGTCTTTACCAGGCTACGGGGAAGAGTACGGTCATTCTGATCGATGAATATGACGTTCCGCTGGAGAATGCGTATTTTAAGGGATTCTATGATGAGATGGTTGACTTTATCCGGTCGCTGTTTGAATCCGGGCTGAAGACAAATAATTATCTGCGGTTTGCCGTTATTACCGGGTGTCTCAGGATTTCCAGGGAGAGTATTTTTACCGGGCTGAACCATCTGCGGATTGTCTCGGTGCTTGACCAGCAGTACAGTGAGCATTTTGGGTTTACTGAGCCGGAAGTATTGGAGATGATGGGATATTATGGTGTAGAAAGCCGTTTTTCTACTATGAAGGAATGGTACGACGGATATTCGCTCGGAAAGACAGAAGTTTATAATCCCTGGAGCGTAATCAACTATATGTGTGATCTGCGTGCAAGTATCAAAGCTTTTCCACGTCCGTACTGGATCAATACCAGTTCCAATGATATCATTAAGGATATGATCGCCAGGGCTGACCGGGAGACGAAGGGGCAGATTGAAACGCTTTTGGAAGGCGGAACGTTGGATATCCAGGTGCATGAGGAAGTTACCTATGGGGATATGCACAGCAGCGGGGAGAATCTGTGGAATTTTCTTTATTTTACGGGATATCTTACGAAAGAGAGTGAGTATTTTAAAGAGTCTGCTATCTTTCTGCGAACGCGGATTCCCGATGTAGAGGTGAAGACCATATACCAGACGACGATACTGAATCTATTCCGGAACAGGATAAAGAAAGAGGATTTCCGGGATTTGTACCGCGCGATGGAGGATGGGGATGCAGACAGGATGCGGGATATATTGAATGGACAATTGTTTCCTACCATCAGTTTCTATGATAGTGCGGAGAACTTTTACCATGGCTTTTTAACCGGCATCTTAAGCCAGAGTGAGAATTATCTGGTGAAATCGAACCGGGAATCGGGGAATGGGCGCTCGGACATCATGGTGAAAAGCCCTTCACTGCGTGGACGGTCGTTTATCCTGGAAGTCAAGGTATCGGGGGATATAGATGCTTTGGAGAGTGACGCAGAGAAGGCCCTTGAGCAGATTTATGAGAAAAAATATATGGAAGAACTGCGTATGGAAGGGTATCGAAAGATTGACTGCTATGGGATATCGTTCTTCCGGAAGGACTGCGAGGTGCGGTTTGGGAGCAAGTCTATGAACTTTTGACCTTGAAATCATTTTATGATATACTAATGCAGGCGGAACGTATAGAATGTTCAATAATATAAAAAAGAGGCCTTAATTATGACAGAACAAGAATTTCATAAATTAAAACAATTGGATCTTATACAGATATTGCTGACACAAGGTAATGAGGTCACAATGCAGCAAGAGGATTTGAAAAAGAAAAATGAGCGGCTGGGATTGCTTTTAGAAGAGAATGACATCATAAAGGCGAAACTCAACGACAGGGACGCCATGACGGAGATGATCAAAAAAGAACTCAATGAATGTGATGAACGTATCGGTGAGCTGGAAGAAACGATGAAAAACATGTATGCGGACAGGAGAATTGAGCTGGAAGATGCAGGTTCCATCGTACAGGCGGCGTTAGAACTGAATAAGATATTTGAGGAGGCGCAGCGGGAGGCGGAACAATACATACGGAATGTGGGACAGGAACCCACACCCACACTCATACATCCAGAACTGGAGCAGTTAGAGAAAGTGTGCGAGACTCCGGAGGCGAAGGCTGTGTCCGAAGCAGAGCCGGAGACTGTGTCCGAAGCGGAGGCAGAGGAAGTATGTCTACGTCCGGAGGAAGGAAAAGCAGAAGATATATGTGAGACCCCAGAGCCGGAGGCCGTGTCCGAAGCAGGGCCGGAGGAAGTATGTCTGCATCCGGAGCCAGAGGCTGTGTCCGAAGTAGAGGCGGAGAAAGTATGCCTGCATCCGGAAGAAGAGAGCCCGGAGCCGGAGAAAGCGGAGGCAACAAGTGAGGCTCGGGAGTCGGAGAAAACGGAAGAAACATGTGAGAATTCAGAGCCGGAGAAGGCGGAAGAATCGTGCGGGCATTCGGAATTACAACATCCGGAGGAACCGTGTCAGCATCCGCAGCCCAAGGAGTCCGCAGCAGGAGTTCCAAGTCATGAGACAGAAAAACCACTGGCAAAAGAAAAGCCGTCAGTAAAAGCAGAGAAAAAGCATAAAGGCTTTCTAAGATTTTTTTGGAAATGGAAGAAGTAGATGAATAATCTGATTATAATGCAGTTATATTATCCTTTGTGTGAGGAGAAACAGAAAGGAGGATGACTGCATGCAGGTTATGGGTAATATAATTATTCCGGGATGTCCGGACGGATGCACCGTGCAGGATTTTAAAGATATTTTGTATAATGATGAGAAATCACAAGCCACTATTGATAAATATGTACGTTCGATAGAACGCCTGTCAAAGTTTTTGGAGGGCAGAGATATCACAAAGGAGATGTTGATAAGATACAGGGATGAGCTGTTGAAGACATGCATGGCTCAGACAGTAAATGGAGCTCTGTCAGCAATCAATGCTTACCTGGATTACTGCGGGATGCCCGGTATGAAGATGCGGCTCTTAAAGGTACAGCGGAGGTCGTTTCTGGAAGAATCAAGAGAGCTTGCCAAGGAGGACTACAAAAGACTTCTGAATGCATCCAGATGCCGGAAGGACCATAGGCTGTATATGATTCTTCTGACTCTTGGCAGTACAGGGATACGGATCAGCGAGCTGCGTTATATCACTGTGGAAGCGGCAGAAAGCGGACGGGCGCAGATTCACCTGAAAGGGAAAAACCGTACAGTCATATTGCAGAAAGAGTTGTGCGGCAGATTGAAAATGTATGCGGAAAAGAGAGGAATCAAGAAAGGATATATCTTCCGGACCCGCAGCGGCAGGCCGATGGACAGATCCAATATCTGCCATGATATGAAGAAACTCAGCGTGGAGGCGAAAGTTGAGCCGTGCAAGGTATTTCCGCATAATCTGCGTCATTTGTTTGCAAGGACATTTTATGAGGTGGAAAAGAATCTGGCACATCTGGCGGATGTATTGGGGCACAGCAAGATAGAGACGACAAGGATATATATAGCAGCCAGTGCAAGTACACATGAGAAAATTCTGAATAAAATGCAGCTTATCATATAAAATACCCCAGAATATCCATTCTGTGGTATCTCTAATAATATATCGACTACATATAGGGTAATAATAACTATTTCTGTCAAAAAAATCAACATTGTTACAAATATATGAAAACATATGAAATAAACCTGAGATATGATATGGTATCAGGTTTATGTGTGTGCTGTTTTTTCCCTTAGGAATATATATTCCGAGGGATTTTTTTGCTTTTTCGGGGGATATTACATTGCTGCCGTCCGGCGCTCTTACCACAGAATGGATATTCTGTGGTAAAAAAGACTACTCCATAGACGTCGCAAAAAAAATTTTAAAATAACCTGTTTTTCTAGAATTTTTTGACGCATCTTTTGACTGTCCGTTTGCTATACTCAAGCCAATCCAGAAAAAGTGAGGCATAAAAAGCGGGAGTCAGATGTCCGAAAGTGAGGCATGGTATGACGATAAAGGAATTACAGAAACTGAAAAGGCGGGAGCTCCTCCATCTGCTGGTGGAGCAAAGCAAAGAATCCCTTGGCCTGCAGACAGAGCAGGAAGAAAAGGAATCAGAGGCTGCTCACCTGGAGGACAGCAATATGAAACTCAGGGCCAAGATAGAAGCCAAGGACATCCAGATTGAGAGACTTAGGGGGAGGCTTGAGAGCAAGCGGGAGCGTATCGGAGATCTGGAAAAAGAGATAGAAGCATGGTGTTCAAGCAGGCAGGCGGGACTTGAAAGTGCACACACGGTTGCGGAGGCGGCGCTTAAGTTCAGCGGTATCGTAGAGGCAGCGCAGAATGCGGCGGACCAGTACTTATACAATATCAGACAAAGGTATGCAGAGCCAGCGGCTATATGCGGCCGGCCGGAGATTAGCAGTATAGGAGGGCCTGAAGGGTAATGGATAAAAAGGACACGCAGAATGCGAAGGAACTCACGATTCCGAGCCTGGAAGTGTTGGAAGCTGAACTAAAAAAAGAACAGTACAGGAGCAACTACAGCAAAGTGCTGAAAAGTACATTGTTTTCACTGCTGGTAGTTGCGGCGGTGGCGGCTTTGATCGCGGTGTTGCTGCTCCCGGTACTGCAGATCAGCGGAACATCCATGACGGAGACTCTGCAGGATCGGGATATCGTAGTAGCGGTTAACAGTTCAAAGTATAAGACCGGAGATGTCATTGCTTTCTACTATAATAATAACATCCTAATCAAACGGGTGATAGCCGGCCCGGGAGACTGGGTAAATATCGATGAAGAGGGCAATGTATTTGTTAACGAAGTGAAACTGGATGAACCGTACATCAAGGAAAAGTCGCTCGGGGAGTGCAACATAGAACTTCCCTACCAGGTGCCAGACGAAAAATGCTTTGTGATGGGGGACCATCGGGCGACAAGTATAGACAGCCGGAATTCAACGGTTGGCTGCATAGGAAATGACGCGGTCATAGGGAAGATCATGATTCGGGTATGGCCGCTTTCAAGCATCGGTATCATAAAGTAGTTGAAGTAGATAAAAGGAGGGAGGCTGCATTATGGAATCTCCAATTTTAAAGCAGATTGTGAAATTCTTACAGACACGTAAAAAACAAAAGCAGTGGATGGTAGTATTTGTATTCATGGCTGTCATTGTCGGATTTGGTACAGTTATAGCACTCAAGATGATGGGGCAGGCGATGACCTGCAAGGAAAAGGTGTTGGATTGCCAACTGGCGCTGCATGAGCACACGAAAGGTTGTTTTGACAAGGATAAGAATGTGGTGTGTGGATATGCGGACTATGCAGTACATAAGCATAATGACGACTGCTACAACGCAGAGCATAAGCTGATATGCAGGCTGCCGGAAGTAGAGAAACACGAGCATACGAAGAAATGCTATGAAAAGACGAAGACTCTCGTGTGCGGGCAGGAAGAATCCGACGGGCATCAGCATGGAGACGGCTGCTACCAGACCGAGAAGGGCGACCTTAAGTGCAAGAAAGAAGAGCACAGCCACTCGGACGGCTGTTACGATGAGGAAGGGAATCTCGTATGTGATGCAGAGGAGCATCAGCATGATGATGATTGCTACAAATGGGAAGATGTGCTTGTCTGCGGCGCCAAGGAAGGCGAAGGCGGACACAAGCATACCGACAAATGTTACGACGTGCAGGAGACGCTGGTATGCGGCAAGCTTGAACTGCATACCCACACGGATAAGTGCTTTGAAAAGATTGACAAAAACGGCAAGAAAGAGCCGGGGAATCTTAAGATTGTCTGCGGTAAGACAGAGCTTAAAGAACACACCCACACCGAGGACGCAGGATGCTTAAGGACTGTAGATGCCGCAGAGGCGGATGTAATCCAGGAGAAGCTTGACAAAGAAGCCGAAGAAACGCAGCCCGAGGTATCCAAAGACGGAAACGAAATCTTCACAACAGACATGAATGAAGAGACGGAAGGCGAAGCATTAGAAGGCGCGGAAGGCGAGGCATCAGAAGATGCAGCGGCGGAAGGTGAAGGCGTGGAAGGCGAAGTGGCAGAAGGCGAAGGTGCAGAAGGCGAGGCATCGGAAGATGCAGCGGCGGAAGGCGAAGAGCCAGAGACAGCAGGAGACGATGAGCAGGAAGATGCAGAGGCAGAAGGTGAAGAGCCGCAGGGTTATGAAGAGAGCAAGACCTATGAAGGCCTGGGCTATATCGTAACAGCTTCCTATAATAAGGACGCAAATATTCCGGAAGAAGCAAAGTTTGTCGCAGAGCGGATTACGGAAGAGAGCGACGAAGAAAATTATAAGAAACATGAGGCCGAATATAAAAAGAGTCTGGGCAGTGAAGACGCTACCATGAGTGCACTGTTTAAGCTTGGCTTTTATGTAGACGGCGAAGAGGTAGAGCCGGCAAGTCCGGTAATGATAACGGTTCAATTCGTAGATAAGAATGGTCTGCCGGAAGGTAAGCCGATTAAGGTCGTACACTTTGGAGACGATAAGACGGAAGTTATTGACGGAAGCAAGGCGGAGAGCGGGAGCACTTCCTTTAAGACAGATGGATTTTCAATATTTGGATTTGGACCGGATGAGGAAAATGAAGATGAAACGGTGGATGCTGATTCAGAGCTCATTCCAATATCGGGAGACTATACATATGAAGGGGATGCATTTGACATCGCCTTTCATATTGAAGGAAATGCCACTTTTTTGAATGATGATATCTCTTTAGCTGGCGATGAAACTATATCGGAGAATACAAGTAAAGAACCAAAAAATGAGGAAGCTGGAGCATCAGAAGGAGACGAAACTGAAGGGGATAAAACTGAAGCTAGCGGAGCATTTAAAGAAGATGCTGATATAGATAATTCAGGAGAAGATGTGGCAGATACAGAAGCCAAAGACAAAGTAGTGGATAATGAAAATGCTGGAGAAAATGAAAGGCTTGAATTTGTAGCAAAGGATTTAGGAGAAGAGTCAGTAGAATATCAGACATTTGTATCTTATATGCAGGATTCAGGTAAAGATGTTGATTTGATGCAGATTAGGACATTGTCTTATGAGGTGACTTATAGCGGAAAACCACTTAATATAGAAGATTGTGATATAACAGCAGATATCATACCCAAAGAGGCTATGATTAATAATACTGAAGAAGATGGTGATGGCAATTCTATTGAGGCTTTTGAGATAAAAACTAACTCAACAGTAAATGAAATAGAGGCTGTACCTACGAATAATGATGCGCAGAGAAGAGTTGCGAGGCTTAATAATTTAAGTGGAGCCCCGTTAGTTGCATCAGTTCGATCAAACTCTAATCCTGAATTTACAGTGCAATATTATGCTTATATGCATATCATGGAAGACGATCCTAATTTTAATACGAATGCTAAGGCAAGCATCGATTTGATTGATACAAGTGGTGGCAATCTTCCTACAAACAAATTGACTCAAAATACGAAAAATATTTATGTGGATGGAACAAAAGCAGTAGGTACATGGCGTGATATTGTATACAAAGGGCGTGAGCGTTCATTAGAGATGATTTATTCTGAATCACCATATAGCCTCTTATCTTATCCAGGACTTGAGAATTTTGACAAGTTTGCGACCAAAAAAAATGGTGAAGGGTTAGGTGAAGCATCAAAAGCACAACATCACTATGATACTACGGAAGTATGGGTTTTGAAGGAAGGAGGAAATCCAAAAAGTAAGGATTATGCAGACTGGACGATTTATGGAAAGAAAAATGCTGAGAAAGAGTATATAGATGTTGATGTTAATGATGTACACAGTTTGGAATTTACTAATAATCCAGATGTTGAGTCAGAAACAAAAATATTAGTAACAGATAACACAGTAATCAGGCTGGTAGCTGATATAAATAGCGAATCTTATACAAATGATGTGGCATTTTATGATTATGATATTACTGATGGGAAGGTATATACAGATAAGACATTAAAGAAAGAAAAGGACAGATCAACACTCCCATTATATGCATATACAAAGTTGCAAGGTATTAATGATCAGAGGAATTATAACGGTGCTACTAGTTCGCGTCTTGGATTTGGAATGAATAATACAGGAGGTACAGGATTACAAAACGAGACAACAAAAGATGGGTGGAAAATAAATGTTGCGAATGGTGCAAGTGGTGTAAGTAAAGTGTATAAAAATTGTTCATTTGAATTGGTTTCAAAAACTTTAGGCACAGATGGTTATCCTGCCTTTAGTGTAAATGCTCCTGATTTGTTTAGTTCCAAAGCGCAAATTGGGAAAAAAGCGGTTTTAGGTCGTTCATTGGAATTTACTCGTGCTGGAGACACTTATACGTTATCAAAGGTGAAAAATGGAAATAAAGTAAGTGCAGATAATTTGGATTGTCTTCAATATACGGGTTCTGCTTGGACAGGGAAATTTGATATGTGGGTAAATCAATTTTGGCCGATGGATGATTCCGAAGAAACATATAATACGGATGGTCATGATTTGAAATTTGGTAATGAAGCGGATAAAACAAATAAAATGCGTATGGCTGTGGGAGAGCGAGAAGAGGCTTTTCCGTCAAGTGATGATGGCCAAGATCATAATAGTTATTTCGGTATGCATTTTTCTGTTAAGTTTGAATTGACAGAAGATTATGTAGGACCATTAAATTATTACTTTTTTGGTGACGATGATATGTGGGTATACCTGGATAATAAATTAATTTGTGATATTGGTGGTTGTCATCAAGCCGCTGGAGAATATGTTAATTTGTGGGATTGGATTAAGAAAGGCGATGCAGGAACACATACTCTTAGATTTTTCTATACTGAGCGAGGGGCATCGGGTTCTACATGTTGGATGCAGTTTACATTACCATCTGTTCGGGAAATTCCAGTTGGGAAACCTACTGGTGGCATAAAAGATACTTTAACTATCACTAAAAATGTAGAAGGAGTAGCAACAACAGATAAGTTTGAATTTAAAATCAGCCTTTTAAATGAATCGGGAACACCGCTTTCAAATACTTATCCCTATGAAATAATCGATAGCGAAGGTAATGCAACAAATCATTCGGAAGGTATAGCTCATAATGGTACATTTCGATTGGGAAATGGTGAATCAATTGTTGTGAAGGATTTACCGGATAATGCAAAATATACGATTGAAGAGACTAATGTGAGTGGGTATCTTTCAACAGTTGGAGGAGAAGTTGTCGCTAATGGTACTGTAGAAGGAGTTATTGACTGGTACGGGGAAGATGATGAGAATTTACAATATGTTAATGTTTCAACCTATGAACTTCCTGAAACCGGTGGTTCTGGCATTATGAGATATACTATTGCAGGCGCTCTATGCATACTGCTTGGCGCATGCTTTATGTATACAAAAAAAGCTAGAGAAAGGAGGGTGTAGATTTCCTCTTGGATTTAGCAGGATAAGGAATTAAGGGCTTTAAGAAAAGCCGACATTCAAAGACATTAAAAAATAAAGAAAAGGAGAAAGGAATTATGAAAAAATTCAAAAAATTTATCAGCATTATGTTGGTAACGGTAATGGCCTTAGCTATGAGTATGACGGCCTTTGCAGCAGAAACATATAGTATCACTATTAAAGACAGTGAAACTGTAAAAGTAGCAGGCAAAACTTTCAACGCCTACAAGATTTTAGATGCGAAAACAGTTACTAAGGACGGAAAAATAGGTTATGCGTATACAGTTCCTAATGAGTTGAAAGGTTTCTTTGCAACGCGTTATGGTATAAATCAGTCTGTGGGTGATTTTTCCGCTCAGGTTGCAAAGGAAATTTCTAAAGAAACTGATATGTTTGCTTTTGGTGCAGCAGTTTTAAAAGCAGCAAAAGATGCTGGAATCCAACCATCATCAAAGGCAGCGGCAGAAGGAGCTGGAAGTGTTGAGATAACAGGTCTTGCTTCAGGGTATTATGTAGTTGAAGATGCCACAACAGCAGAAGGTGAGACTGTGTCTGCATTAATGCTTGATACAACAACACCTCATCCTGAAATTACAATTAAGGCTGATAAGCCGTCAATTGATAAGAAAATTGCAGTGGACGAGGATAGGATAACAACTAATAATGCTGCTATAGGCGATGTAGTTAATTATGAAGCAAAATCTAAAGTACCAGATATGACAGGTTATAAGAAATATTACTTTGTTGTAAATGATACTATGAGTAAGGGATTGACATTTAATAATGATATCATTGTTAAAATGGGTAATGATACATTAGAGAAAGATACTGCATATACAGTAGAATATAATAAAAATGCGACAACTGGCGAAACTGCTATAGAGATTGTGTTTAAGAATTTTATTCAGTATGCAGAGCGCAAAGGTCAGGATATCGTTATAACTTATTCAGCTACAGTTAATAAAGATGCAGTGATTGGTACAACAGGAAATCCAAACACAATATCTTTACAGTATTCAAACAATCCGAATAAAACAGTTGATGGAGAACCGGAAAATCCAGATAAACCGGGAGAGGTAATTGGAAAAACACCAGATTCCGTAACAGTTACATATGTTACTGGCATTCAGTTGACGAAGGTTGATCCTGCAGGGAATAAATTGACAGGAGCTAAATTCCAAATTACTGGTGAGAAGCAAAATATTGTCTTAACAAATAAAGAAGTATATAAAAAGAGTGAGACTGGTACATGGTTCCAGTTGAAAGATGGCACATATACAGAAAGTGTTCCTACTGATGCAACAAAAGATTCGTATGATAGTACAACGGTTAAATATGAGATAGTTAATGAAGTTGTAAAGGATATTGTTACAGAAGATATTATTGCTGAAGGCTATGTGAATGGTGAAGGGGTTTTGACTTTTGAAGGTTTATCAGCAGGCACATATGAGATTACAGAGCTTATAGCTCCAGATGGATATAATTTGCTGTCAGAGCCTATTGAGGTTACCATTACCTATACAGATCCTGCGGAGTTTAAAAATAATGTAAACGCGCAATGCACATGGACATTCAATGCGACTCTTGGTGAAAATGAATTGCTTAAAGATGGAACTGGAAATGTAGCTGCTTTTTCAGTAGTAAATAATACCGGAGTAGAACTTCCATCCACAGGTGGTATCGGTACTACAATCTTCTACATTGTAGGTGCGATTCTTATGATCGGTGCTGGTGTGATCTTAGTAGCAAAGAAACGCATGAGCCACGAGTAATCTTTAATATTTAATTGAATTTTAGGTACCCGTTTATTAATATAGAACCTAAAATATGCCGGGGACGGGATGTCCTGTCTCCGGCAGTGCCGCACGAAGCTGACACCTTCCCGTGGTGTGCGGTGAGCAACGGACCGGCGGTCCGGCAGACGTCAGCAGACGGTAGGGGATACCGTTTTGATAGAGCAGCAACCCATCAGACAGGATTGTGGGGAGATATATGAACGAAGAAACCAATAATAATGAAGAGACAAATAACAGCGAGGAGATACATACGGCGGAAGAGACATTTGCGGAAACGTCCGCAGCAGAGGAATCTATAGCGGAAGAATCTGTGCCGGACGTGAAGAAAGGAAAGCAAAAAAAGAAGAAGGGGAAAAAGAAGAAAGGCTCTTTTTCAACCATCCTGCTGGTAGTGATCATGCTGGCAGGAGCCGGTATCCTGGCTTATCCTTCCGTCAGCGACTGGTGGAACTCCATGCATGCGACACAGGCGATTGCAGGCTATGTAGAGGCGGTAGAGAGCATGTCAAAGGAAGAGAAGGAGGCAATCTTTGCTAAGGCGGAGGAATACAATGCATCTCTTCCCAACGGCGTCAACTTCAACATCTCTGAGGCAGAGTACGCGGAGTATGCAAGTATCCTTGACATTACCGGCACAGGGATTATGGGATACATACAGATTGCGTCGATCGGGGTCAACCTTCCGGTCTATCACGGCGTAGATGAAGGCATCCTGCAGATTGCGGTAGGACATATACCGGGCTCTTCTTTCCCCATAGGAGGGGAGAGGACACATGCCGTTATGTCCGGCCACCGGGGACTTCCCAGCGCAAAGCTTTTTTCCGACCTGGATAAATTAGGCGAGGGGGACGTGTTCACGGTTACGGTACTGGACAGGACATTCACCTACATGGTAGACCAGATTCGCATCGTGCTGCCGGAGGAGACGGATGAGCTTGGTATCGTAGAGGGGAAAGAGTACGCGACGCTGGTGACCTGTACGCCTTACGGCATCAATTCCCATCGGATTCTTATGAGAGGACATAGAATCGCCAATCTTGACGGCAAGGCGACACCTGCGGAGGCAGTGAAGATACCGACTTACATCGTCATTCCGGCGGTGGGGATTCCGCTTTTGTTCATCGTCCTGGCGATAATGCTTATATATTACCGGAAAAAGGGACCGGGAAAGACAACGCAGGAGATGCTGGAAGATATAAGGAAACTATAAAAGATATAAAGAAGTTACAAGGAAATCTTTTCATGCAGATTCATAAAGGAGGAGAGAATTATGGAAATAAAACCAAACAGCCGGCGAAAAGGGAAAATAGGCCGTCTGCTATGTCCGCTGCTGGCATTTGCGCTGGCGGCAGGAATGATCCTAGCTGCGCCGGGGCTCAGCGGGGCAGCCAGGGCAGTTGATCTTGACACACAATGTTCCCTGACGATATCCCCCGGCAGTCTGGAGTTTGAAGACCTGGCGGAGGCCAATGTGGTAATTGACCTTTACAAAGTTGCGGATGCGGTTCCGGTCAGCGGATATGACACCTATACTTATAAGTTCTTAAAGGGATATGAGGCGTTGGAAGAAGGCTATGAGCAGAAACCGGACAATGAGGGATGGAGAAAGATGGCTCAGACGGCAGCGAAGTACGCCCTTGAGAATGATAAGCCTGTCTCGGAAGGGAAGAAGGCAGACACCCCCATTGAGAACCTGCAGTGCGGATTATATCTCTTGATTGCAAGGGGAGACGGACTTAAAGAGTATACGACGTCGGTGACGAGGGAGGACGGCACGAAGGATGTTGCGACGATCGCAAACTCCAAGACCCACGTCTACACCTTTGCGCCGGAGCTTATTTCCCTGCCAAGCAAGCATACAGAGGACGGGAACGGCAATACGACGGCAGGAAATGGTGAGTGGGACTATCATATGGAAGCTACGCTTAAGCCGGAACAGTCGCCGCGTTTTGGCTCGCTGGAGATTGTGAAGAATCTTGAGACCTACAATGTAAATGTTCCGGCAGTGTTTGTATTCTCCGTAGAGGCGGAGCTTGAAGGGAAGAATGTGTACAGCGACGTAGTGACGATTACATTTACAGAGGCGGGACAGAAGAAGTCTCTGATAGAAAGAATCCCGGTAGGGGCAAGGGTGACAGTCAAAGAGATATACAGCGGGGCATCCTATGAGGTGACATCGGCGGATGAGAGGAATGTGACGATAGACGCCACAGAGGTTGCGTCAGCGGAGTTCACCAACGATCATACTACAACGAATCACGGAGGCGGAGGGGTGAACAACCACTTTACCTATGACACACAGAATGGATGGGAGCTGGAAAAGCAGCCGGCGAATCGCACGGACGAAGAGTAAGGAGGGCATGAGCAGATGAAAAAGAAAAGTATTTATCTGGCGGTCTTTGCCGTGGTATTGGTTCTGGCAGGGTCGGCGGGCAGTGCCTGGGCTTACTTTACAACATATGTGGAGGCGGCAGGTACACAGACCATATCACTGGGAGATGAGACCACCGTGGAAGAAGAGTTCAACTCGTGGACAAAGCACATAGTGATTACCAGCGACGAGGATTCCGAGCCGGTCTATGTAAGAGCAAGGGCCTACTGCGGCAGTCAGTATGAACTCGTGTATACGGCATCGGAGAAATGGACGCCGGACAGCGACGGGTACTATTATTACAGCGATATCTTAAATGCAGGGGAAAAGACCTCGGAATTTATCGTTAAGATTGAGAATGTCCCGGAGGATGTTACGGATGCGTCAGAGTTCAACGTAGCCGTTATCTATGAGACAACGCCGGTTCTCTATGATGAGGACGGCAATCCTTATGCGGACTGGAACGGGAAACTGGATGTGACGGTGGAGAAGGGAGGAAATAACTGATGAGACGGATAAAAAGATTCCTGAAATCTCCGACAGCTACCATGCTCACGTTTGTCCTTGCGGCGGGGCTGCTCCTTTTCTCCTCAATCGGCGGAGCGAGGGCGGCGCTGACATATTTCTCAGAGACATATGTTTCCCGTGTACAGATGTCTAACATCGGAGTGACGCTTTTAGAGAACGGAAAAGAGATATCCAAAAGAGATTATAACAAGACCTCGGACGGAACCTGGAATGAGAGTACAGGAGTCCTGCTGGGCAATATGCTTGAGAAGGGCGAGGAGTTCAAGATCGGCAAGAAATATAAAGAAGAGCTGAATGTGAGAAACAGCGGGACGATCGATCAGTATGTCCGCGTCAGCATATACAAATACTGGGTGAAGAAGGACGATAAGCAGCAGACCCTTTCTCCGAATCTGATAGACCTGAACCTTGTCAATGTAGGGAGTGACTGGCTTTTAGACAAATCCGCCTCTACAGACGAGCGGACGGTGCTGTATTATTCAAAGCTTCTGGGGGAGGGAGAGACCACCTCTTTGTTTGCTGACACGATCAAGGTTGATAAGATGGTTGCGACAAAGGTGACTCAGTATCCTGTGGAAGGGAAAAAGAACACCATCCGCACGGTCTATGACTATGACGGGATGCAGTTCTGCGTAGAGGCCAAGGTAGACGCGGTCCAGGATCACAATGCGGAGGATGCAGTGTGGAGCGCCTGGGGCAGAAGAGTTACCGTAGATAATGAGACTTTGAGTTTGAGATAAGGAGGAAGAGGGCATGGGAAAAAAGATATGGACACTGTTTCTCTTGGTGGGACTCTTAGCGTCGGTGAGTATAACGGCACAAGCGGAAACTTCTCACGGAAAATCGAATTGGTCCGTTGTATTCACGAAGGATAAGAAGATGGAGACGAACTTCAAGACTTCTGACTTGGATGAGGTTATCTATGGGCTGCAGCCAGGGGACAATGTGATCATCAAGCTGAAACTTAAGAACCAGAATAAGTCCGCTACGGACTGGTACATGACGAATAAGGTGCTGTATTCCTTAGAGGACCGCAGCAGCAACTCCGCAACAGGCGGCGGTGCTTACACGTATAAGCTGACTTACAAAGGGCCGGACGGAAAGACGGATACCCTGTTTGACAGCGATACGGTCGGCGGCGAGGGAGAGAGCAAGGCAGGCGAAGGCCTTAAGCAGGCGACCAACGGACTGACCGATTACTTTTATCTTGACACATTAAAGAGCGGAAAGAGCGGTGAGGTCACGCTGGAGGTTGCCTTAGACGGCGATACCCAGGGAAACGATTACCAGGATACGCTTGCGGACTTGCAGATGAACTTTGCAGTTGAGCTTAACAACACAGGCTCGGGAGAGCCGTCCGATGACAACGGCAGACGTCCTCCTGTGGTACGGACAGGCGACGACCTGACGCTGACGCCGTTTATCATCACGGCATGCGTGTCGGGAATCCTGCTTTTGCTCTTCGCATTCTACAGCCAGAAACAGCGTGAGAAAGAGAAGATGATGAGAGCAGAGGCAAGAGCAAAAAGGAGGGCGGTGCGGCATGAAGATATTTAAGAAGATAACGGTATTTCTGCTGGCGCTCTGTATGGCAGGCTCTGTCTCGGTAACGGCAGAAGCGGCGGAGGAGCCTTATACTTATACGGTACGTTTCTTTGCGGGTGCGCGGGGAACGTTTAAGGGAAAACAGGTCATGGTCTTTAGCGGTCTGAAAGAGGGAGAACGCGTGACCTTCCGCCAGTCGGATATCACGATGGATAAGAGCAGCAAGTATTATATTAGAGGCATCCGCGAGAGCGGGAAAGATAACAATACGGTAAGCAACCAGTCTTCTTTTGTAGTGACCGGCGATATGGACTATGTGGTGGCTTACGGTATCAAAGGGAACTCGGTAGGATATACGGTCCGCTATGTGGACACAGACGGAGAGCAGCTCCTTCCCGATGAGACGTATTACGGGAATGTGGGCGACCGCCCGGTAATCGCATACCAGTATATTGAGAATTATCTGCCTCAGGCATACAACCTGACAGGCACGCTCAAGCAGAATGAGGCGGAGAATGTATTCACATTTACTTATGCCCCAATCGAGGCCGGGACGGCACCTGCGGCGCCCGCAGCACCGGCAGCTCCGGCGGCACCTGCGGCACCGGCAACACCTGCTGCGGCAGCGGCGGGAGATGCGGCAGGTGGTGCAGACGCGGCAGGAGCGGGAGCGCCCGATGCGGCTCCGGTGGCGGTGCCGGACGAAGATGTGCCAGCAGCCCTTCAGGATATCGAGGACGGTGAAGTGCCTCTTGCCAATGTCGGGGGAGACGACCAGCTCACTAGTATTGAAGATGAGCCGACGCCCCTTGGCAGAGGAGATTTTGCAAAGCGCATCTTAGATCTCCCCGCCGGAGCAAAAGCAGGCATCCTGTCACTGCTCGTGCTTGTCGGCGCAGGCATAGGCTATCTCTATATGAGAAAGAAGAGGAAAGTACAAAATGCGGAATAGACCGTTGCCGTCCGGGCAGCGAAATGCAAAGGGAGGGAAGATTATTCCCACCCTTTGTAATGTTGTCGGGACGTTAATCTTATTCAGTGTGATCGCAACGTGTCTCCCGGCTGTATTGCCGCGGCTTTTGGGCTATGAGGTTTACAACGTAGTCAGCGGCAGCATGCAGCCTGAGATTCCCATCGGGAGCATCATCTACGTGAAACCGGCAGAGCCTGATAAGGTGCAGGAGGGGGATATCATCGCATTTCACAGCGAGGAATCAGTGATTACCCACCGTGTGATGAAGAACAATGTGGTAGAAGGAAAGTTTACGACAAAGGGAGATGCGAACGCCGAGGAAGATATGAATGATGTGCCTTATGGCGCCCTGATTGGAGAAGTGACATTCCACTGCCCGCTTTTGGGCGAGATGCTCTGGATCTATACGAGCACGGCGGGGAAGGCATATGCGGTCTGCTTTGCAGCCTGCGGCGCGATGTTTAATATCCTGGCGGGAAGGATGCGGGAGAGGGCAAGATGAAAAAGGCGATCATACGGACGATCATGGCAGTGCTGCTGATTCTGTTTGTCGGCTCTGTCAGCGCGATTATCTTTATAGTGAAACAATACCGGGACGACGAAAAGGTCTACGGTCAGGCGGCGGAGGACTTTACTAGAGAAAGTGAGATTAGGGACGGTGCAGACACTGCGCCTATTGTGGTGGATTTTGAGGCACTGAAAAAGGAGAATGAGGATGTGATCGGGTGGATTTACTGTGAAGGTACAGTGATTGATTATCCGGTGCTCCAGGGGGATGACAATGACTACTATCTCCACCACACATATGACGGGAAAAAAAGTGTCTCAGGCGCAATCTTTGCGGATGCGGACAACAGTCCCGGATTCGCGGATTCCAACACGGTTATCTATGGGCATCACATGAAGAACAAGTCGATGTTCGCCACGATATCAAAGTGGGTAGAGCAGGAGTATTACGAAGAGCATCCGGTTATGTGGCTTTTGACTCCCGAGCAGGATTATAAGATTGTCCTGTTCAGTGAATATACGACATCGGCCTATTCGGATACCTATCTGATGTACCCTCAACCGTGCCCGGAAATGGATGAATACCTGATGATGGCGGAAGAAAAGTCCAATTTTAAACCGGACCCTCAGTACGGCGGACAACTGGATCCTAATGCGCATTATGTACTTCTTTCTACCTGTGCATATGTGTTCGACAATGCCAGGGACGTGCTTCACGGGAAACTTGTCCCGGTAAAGAGCGCAGGCGGAATCCCTGTGGGAGATTTGTATAGTGAATGATAGATATTCGGGAGAATGGATGAGCAGATAAGGGGGAAATGAGAGAAAGCAGGGGGATTAAGGCATGAAGGAACAAAAAGACAGTATCCTGCATGTGCAGATGTTTGGCAGCTTTTCCATGATCTGGAACGGGAAGCATATCACAGGCGGCTCCCGCTCCAGCGAGACACAGTTTGCTTATTTGATGCAGATTCTTCTGCACAACCGGAAAAGAGGAGTCAGCCGTGAGCAGTTAGAGAGAAATCTTTTCGAAGACCGGGATATAAAAGATTACCGCCATGCGGTGCGGACTGTGATCTATAACACAAAGAAAAGGCTGAAGGCGGCAGGACTTCCTGATGTCAATTATATCAGACAGCAGGACGGCGTCTATTACTGGACGGAGGACATAGCTGTGGAGGAGGATGCAGAAAAGCTTGACCTTCTTTATAGAAAGGCTCAGGAAGAGATAGATTCAGACCGGAAACTTCGGCTTTACTTAGAAGCATGCCATTGCTATACGGGCGAATTCCTGAAAAACCAGACAGCGGTAGTCTGGGTGGCGCAGGAGGCGAGGCGTTACAGAGAGATCTTCTGCTCCTGCACAGAAAAAGCTGCAGCTCTTCTGAGAGAATGCAGGGATTATCAGCAGATGGAGACGCTGGGGCGGTATGCGGCCAAGGTGAATCCTCTGGCGGATTGGGAAACGGTGACTATGGAAGCGCTGGCAGAGACAGGGCGCATCGAGGATGCCCTCCGGCTGTATGATGATACTGTGGAGTTCTATATGCAGGAAGGGGGACTCCGTCCATCGGAACGTTTGATGGAGATGCTGAACAGGCTGGGCACACTGCTTGACCATCAATATGCACTGCTGGATGTCATTCAGGACAATCTGGCAGGGAACGAAGAGGATAAAAGCGGGTATTTCTGTTCATATCCGGTCTTTCAGGGAATCTACCGTATGGTGCGCCGGACAATGGAGAGGAGCGGGCAGTCGGTCCATCTGATGCTCTGCACCATCGTAGACAGCAAGGGGAACCCGATGAAAGACGGTCCGATGCTGTCGGAGCTGTCGGGGCGTCTGAAAGAGTCCATCGTCCGTTCTGTCCGCCGCAGTGATGCGATCAGCAGATACGGCAAGGGGCAGTGGCTGATTCTTTTGATGAATACGACAGTTGAAAACTGCCGGATACTCCAGAAAAGGATCAATTACCACTTTGTAGTAGGACGTCAGCGGACAGCAATCCAGTATCATGTCAGCAGCGTCATATGTACATCGGACGGCAGGAGGATTACATAGAAGGATGAGTGCGAAGGAACAGAAAGATCCGGCGAAAGGGTGAAGGATATGGACAGGTCACAATGGTATATAGGCGCTCCCAACGGCGTCGTGCTGTGTGTGGATGATGCGAGTGAATACTGGATGAAGGGCAGGTCATATCATGCTTATAGTAAAGAGGCGGAAAGATTCACCAATATGAACCAGTTCCTGTTAGGGCTGGAAGATTTTTTTGATTCCATCTCTTTCCCGCACCCGTCTGTGAATGAGCGTACATTTCAAGATAAAGAACCAGCGGTAATACTCAGAAAGGAAAAGGTGAGAGTCATGAGTGACGAAGAACTGTTAAGTAAGCACGGCTATCTGGGAACATTTGTCATACGTGTGCAGCACAGACAGCACAGTAGCTGGCAGGGGCGCATTACATGGTTGGATAAAAATAAGACATTATACTTTCGTTCCGTGTGGGAGATGGTCAAGATGATCGCCAGTGCGCTTGCGGAAGTCAAGGATGATGAAGGTGAGTCTGAGGAAAGCTGGACAGAAGAATAGATATGAATAATCAATATGAATAATCAGTAAAATTGCAACAGAAAGGAATTGATTCAGGATGAAGTATCCCAAATTTCTGCAGGTGCTGGCGCTTGCAGCGGTAGTTACAACATCGATACCGCTGACAGATGCGTCAGTACATGCGTCAGATTCAAAAGAAACGCCGAAGGAGTATGAGGCACGTACAGAGTACAGTCTGCCGGAGGGTTATCACTATGTGCTGAGCGACGGTAAGTACGTGGTATTTGCCGAGGACGGCAAGGTGAAGATTGAGAAGGATGAGGCGAAGAAAGCCGAAGTAAAGAAAGCCGAGCCGAAGAAAGCCGAGGTAAAGAAGGCAGAGCTGGAGAAGACAGAAGAAAAGAAGGCGGAGCCGGAGAAGACAGAAGAGAAGGAGGCACCGGAGAAGGCGGAGCCGGAGAAGACAGAAGAAAAGAAGGCGGAGTCTGAGACAGCGGAGCCCAAGAAGGCAGAAGAAAAGAACGAGGAAAAATCGGAAGATGAGAAAGCAGAGCCTGCGACGGGCGAGCTTAAGAAGGCAGAAGAAAAGAACGAAGAATCTTCCGAGAACTCTGGCAGGGAGATCATAACGACAGAAGACAGCGTATCTGACAGTGGGAATTCTGGCAGGGAGATTATAATGATGGAAGACAACGCAGAAGAATCCGGCGCAGAGAACCCGGACGAAAGCGGAGAAACACCTGACAGCGGAAACCCGGACGGGGAAAATCCCGGCGGAAGCGGAGAGACGCCAGACGGCGGCAATCCAGATGGGGAGAATCCTGGTGGAAGCATAGAGAACCCGGACGAGGAGAATCCTGGCGGAAGCATAGAGAATCCGGACGAGGAAAATCCTGGCGGAAGCATAGAGAATCCGGACGAGGAAAATCCTGGCGGAAGCATAGAGAATCCGGACGAGGAGAATCCTGGCGGAAGCATAGAGAATCCAGATGAGGAGAATCCAGACGGAATCCCGGGCCAACCCGGCGGGGTATCCGGCAGTGAAACAGACAATACCGAAGGTATCCGGAACCCGGGAGAGACAGGTGCGGAGATGAGCGCACGGGATCCAAAGGCTGAGGAGACACAAAATAAAGTGTCCCGCAAAAAGATTAAGAAGACGGACAGACTGAAACCCCGTGAGGTGAAGAAAACGTTTGAGCTGGATTACGAGGCATCTAAGCCCTTTTCCCAGATCGGAGAGCGTATCTGCTATAATGTGGAGGTGCCGATTGAGGGTCTGCCGCCGTTTATCACTCAGGAGATGGTGGTAGGGGCGTTAAAGACGCAGGATGAGACGGGTTATCCGGCATCGGTGACGATTGCCCAGATCATCAATGAGTCCGGTTACGGGAAATACGGGCCGGGGGGAGAGAACGGTCAGGGGCTTTCCTATCTTGCTTATCAGTACTGCAACCTTTTTGGTATCAAGGGAACGGGAACGGCGGGAAGTGCCCGGATGAATACGAAGGAAATGACGCCCGGCGGTCAGACATATTCCATACAGGCAGGATTCCGTGCGTACAATACATATATGGAATGTATCGAGGACCGCAGCGAGCTTTTGACAAAAGTATATTCTGACTTAACAGAGAATGTCACGGACGCCAATACATTTGCCGTAAGGATAGGCGGAAGATGGGCGACGGGAATCCATTACGGAGAGAACCTTATCGATACGATGGAGACGTATGACCTCTATCGTCTGGATGATATGACGCTGATTGACTTCAGCAAGATGATCGGTACTTTTGCTAATCCGTGTCCGGGTTCCCGGGTTACCAGTAATTTTGGTTACCGGAGCTTTGACAATAAATTCCACAAGGGGATTGACCTTGGCACTGGCTCTCAGAACATCCCGACCTATGCCGCAGAGGCAGGAACCGTTATGTTTGCGGGAAGTGCGGGAAATGCCGGCAATCTTATCACAATAGACCACGGTGATGGGCTGGTGACAAAATACATGCATCACTCGCAGATCTATGTAAAGCTGGGGCAGAAGGTGGAGAAAGGACAGCAGATCGGGCTTTCCGGGACGACAGGACGCTCCACCGGCAACCATCTCCATTTCCAGATAGAGAAGTACGGCGTAGCTTTGGATCCATCGATTTATCTGATGAAAGAATAATAAATACGGACCGGATAGTATACTATCCGGTCCGATGGCTTTTTATGATCAGCCCTACTGACCGGTATAGAAACGGCTTGTACGCATCAATCGGCAGCGGCTCATTGTAAAGGACGGAGTTGTACCCGGCGGAGCCCGCCAGCTCTACGATGGTAAAGAGCATCACATCCACGTCTGCGTAGGTATATTCGTCCTGCTCTACAAGTTCTAAGAACTTCTCGTAAAACTCCCGGTTGCTGTTTTCTCCGGTAAGAAGGGTAGAGCGCAGAGCGCCCATCACCAGATTTTTTGAGATGAAGTTCAGAAGAGGCTTATTGTCCACAAGCAGATCTATAATATGATTGATGATAAAGATCAGCTCATCCTCAAGCCCGGTGATGCCCGATTCTTCCAAAGCCGCCCCGGCTGCGGCAAAAAGCTCGTTGGTCTTATGGGCGATGAGCTTATTTTTTATGTCATATTTGTCTTTGAAATATAAGTAAAATGTTCCCTTGGCAACTCCGGCCTTTTCTACGATATCGGAGATGGCGGTGGAGTTGATGCCTTTTGTAGTGAACAACTCGTAGGCGGTATTGAAGAGCGCCTCTTTTTTCTTCTTTTTGTTTTCATCTACTTTTCCCATAAATACAGCTCCTTCCCGGCTGTGAAATCTACAATATAATCCATGTGTCAACTTGTATTATATTAGCAAAATGACCAAAAGTCAAATAAATATGACCAAAAGTCAAAAAATATATTGACTAATGGTCATATTTGCGTTATAGTACATTTCAGAAAGAATGACCAGTAGTCATAACAGAAAGGGAGAATGATGAATGAATAAGTTTGGAAAGGCGGTAGTAAAGTGCCGGGCAGTCATATTGATCGCCAGTATATTGCTGCTCATTCCGGCAGTGTTTGGCTATATCCATACGAGGGTCAATTATGATGTCCTTACCTATCTGCCGAAGGAGATTGAGACGATGAAAGGGCAGGATATCATGATCGAAGATTTTGGTATCGGTGCGTTTTCCATGCTGATGGTAGACGGGATGGAGCCAAAAGATGTAGCTGCCCTAAAGGCTGAGGTTGAGAAGGTGGAGCATGTGGAGAAGGTACTGTGGTATGATTCTATTGCAGATATCTCTATGCCCCAGAGTATGCTGCCGGATAAGATCTATAAAGTATTTAATTCGGATAAGGGGACGATGATGGCGGTCTTTTTCGATGAAGGTACATCGTCGGACGGGACTATGGAGGCGATCGGAAAGATCCGAGGGCTGACCGGCAAGCAGTGTTTTTTAAGCGGGATGTCGGCAATTGTTACCGATACAAAAGAGTTATCGGAAAAGGAGACGCCGATCTATGTACTGATAGCGGTGATTCTTTCTTCTATAGTACTTGCAGTTACGATGGAATCTTTCGTGGTGCCTGTGCTGTTCCTTTTAAGTATCGGAATCGCTATTATCTATAATCTGGGAAGCAATATTGTGTTCGGGGAGATTTCTTATATCACAAAGGCGTTGGCGGCAGTATTGCAGCTTGGGGTTACGATGGACTATTCCATCTTCCTGATGCACAGCTACGAAGAGCAGCAGGCGGAATGCGGGGGAGATAAGAAGGAGGCTATGGCCCGCGCCATCAGCCAGACATTTTCCTCTGTCATCGGAAGTTCTATTACAACAGTTGCCGGGTTTATCGCGCTGTGTTTTATGAGCTTTACCCTTGGGAAAGATATTGGCATCGTCATGGCAAAGGGTGTAGTCTTAGGTGTCATTACCTGCGTGACTATCCTGCCTTCTATGATACTGGTCTGTGATAAATTGATCGAAAAGACAAAGCATAAGCCGCTGTTGCCGAATATTAACCGGATCTCCCAGAGAGTGACGAAGCATTATCTCGTCTATGTGGTACTGTTTTTAGTCCTTTTGTTTCCGGCAATCTATGGGAACAATCACACGGGCGTTTATTATAACTTAGATGAAACTCTCCCGAAGGAGCTGCCGTGTATCATCGCCAATGAGAAGCTGAAAGCGGATTATGATATGAATACGACCCATATCCTGTTGGTTGACAGCGATGTTCCTTCTTCGGACGTGGGACGGATGCTTAAGGAGATTGAGAAGGTAGACGGTGTAAAATGGGCGCTGGGTCTTGACAGCCTTATCGGTCCGGCTGTTCCGGCAAGCATGATCCCTAAGTCTGTGACGGAGCTTCTGAAAAATGATAAATATCAGATGGTACTGATCAATTCAATCTACAAGGTGGCGTCCGATGAGGTGAATAAGCAGGTAGATGAGATCAATGCTGTTCTGGATAAATATGATAAGGGTGCGATGCTGGTTGGAGAGGCACCTCTGACGAAGGATCTGATCGATATTACGGACACGGATTTTAAGACGGTAAGTTTTGTGTCTATCGGGATTATATTTGTGATTATATTTATCCTGTTCCGGTCCATCTCACTGCCGGTAATCCTGGTGGGAGTGATCGAATTTGCTATCTTCGTGAACATGGGAATCCCGTTCTATACGGGGACGACGCTTCCCTTTGTGGCTTCCATCGTCATCGGGACGATACAGCTCGGAGCGACGGTGGATTACGCCATACTGATGACGACCAGATATAAGCGGGAGAGGAGCCTTGGGGCGGCCAAATACGAGGCCATTACCATCGCGCATCAGGCGTCGGCACAGTCTATCATCGTCAGCGCTTTAAGTTTCTTCGCAGCGACGATCGGGGTTGGATTCTACTCCAACATTGATATGATCAGTTCCCTGTGTATCCTGATGGCCAGGGGAGCGATCATCAGTATGGTGGTAGTTGTGTTTGTACTGCCGTCCATGTTCATGGTATTTGATAAGGTGATTGTAAAAACAAGTAGTGGTTTCCTGCCGAAGAGGCAGCAGAAAGGCAAGACAATAGGAGGTATGGTTCATGAAAAATAATATAGTGAAAAGATTACTGGCAGGTACTTTGGCATTGGCTGTAGGAGGCGCGGGATTCACCGGCGTCTGCGTGGAGAAAAGGTATGATCTGGGTGAAGTAAAGGCGGCAGATCAGGATACAGATAAAACAGAAGATAAGGATATCACAAAATTAGAAGAGACAGCCGGTGAAGTGTTGGAAAGTGATGAAAAGCGGGAAGAAAAGAAATCAGGAGATACCTCCAAGGAGGAATCTGTATATATCAAAGCCGATCCGTCAGGAAATGTTACGGAGACTACAGTTACCGAGTGGCTGAAAAACCCGGGGAGCGGCAGTGTGGAAGATGAGAGCGAATTGAGTGACATCAAGAATGTAAAAGGCGAAGAGGAATATTCCAAGGGAAGCGGCAATGACCTTAAGTGGAAGTCTGAGGGCGAGGATATTTATTACCAAGGTACAACCGGCGAAAGTCTTCCGGTAGGAGTTAAGATCACTTATAAGCTGAATGGAAAAAGCATCTCGGCGAAAGAGTTGATGGGAAAGAGCGGCAAAGTGGAGATCAACATAAAGTATACGAACCATTCGGAAAAGACCGTTAAGATTGGCGGCAAAAAGGTAAAGATGTATACGCCTTTTACGATGGTAACCGCTATGATGCTTTCTACGGACGAATATAAAAATGTGGAGATAGACAACGGCCGGGTGCTCTCCGACGGAGACAAAGATATCGTAGTCGGGCTCGGTTTCCCAGGTCTTCAGGAGAATCTTAACCTCAATGATACGGACCTTGATGTTGAAGTTCCGGACAGTGTGAAGATTACGGCAGAGGTAGAAAAGGCAAGCATAAGCCCTACAGTTACCGTGGCATCCGCAGAGATCATGAATGAGTTTGACCTTGATGATATCGATAGCTTTGATGATCTGGAGGAGTCTTTAGACGATCTGAAAGATGCGGCGCAGAAATTAAAAGACGGCTCTGAGGATGCAGCAGACGGAGCGAAAAAGCTGGCGGACGGCTCCAAAGATCTAAAGGACGGGACAAAAAAGCTTAAGAACGGCTCCGGAGATTTGGCGGATGGTTCGAAACAGGTAGCCGACGGTGTGAGTACACTAAATAAGAAGAGCGGGGATCTGATCAAAGGGGTCAATTCTCTTGTGGACGGTGTAAATACCTACACCAGCGGCGTAGGAAGCCTTGCCGATGGAAGTAAACAGGTAGCGGGAGGTGCCAAGCAGGTAAGCGACGGGGCCGCAGCTCTGAATCAAAAAGCACCGGAGCTTGGAGGCAGCATCAAGCAGTTAAATGAAGCAGCGTCCGGAGTCAACAGCGCGATAGCCGCTCTCACAAAGCAGCTCTCCTCTGCGGAAAAAGCTGTAAATAAAACGGATGCAGATGTAGAATATACCGGAGATACGGCAGGAAAGGTTGTGGCGACGAAAAGTGCCTCCGAAATCGCAGGCTCTGCGGTAGGTTCCATATCAATTAGTGTAGACCTCTCCGGCATACCGGAGGAATACCGGGATGAAGTGCGTGCTGCCATCCAGAAAGCAGAGGATGAGGCAAATGCAAAGCTAAAAGGGCAGGCAGAAACAATCGCCAAGAAAGCACTTGACAGTACCATTGTTGAGATTACGAAAGAAAGAACCGCAAAAGCGGTGGTCAACACAGACCGGGCGGAGGACGCCATCGACAATACGCAGGGAAGCATCGAAAAGCTTAAAGCGACTGCGGCAGCATTAGCCGGCGGCATGGAGCAGTTAAACGGCAAGGTCAACGGTGAAGGCGGACTGACGGATTCCATCGGGGCGATATCCAAAGGCGCGGCTACCGTATCCGAAGGCGCGAATACTCTGGCCAAAGGAGCCGAGGAACTGAACAGCAAGAGCAGCCTCCTTACGAACGGTACAAGTGAGCTGAAAAAGGGCGGTGCCCAGCTTGCCAGCGGCGTAAAGAAGCTTGATAAAGGAGCCGGAGCCGTGGCGGACGGTGCGAAGAAGCTCGATAAAGGCGTAGGTCAGCTCGATGACGGTGCAGGAACGCTTCATAAGGGTACTAATGATTTGGCAGACGGCAATAAAAAGCTGGCAGACGGAATGTCGGAATTTAAAAAAGATGGTGTCGATAAGCTGACGGATGTCTTTGATGGCGATTTTAAGAACGTGAAAGACCGGCTGGATGCCATGTCCAAACTGAGCAAAGAATATAAGTCCTACGCGGGGATTAAGAAAGGGATGGATGGAAAGACGAAGTTTATCATCGAGACGGAAGGTATCGATGAAGAAGAATAAGAATCAATGACGGGAGTGTAACATGGTTACACTCCCATTTTATTCTTTGATATAATCAATTTCAGTTAAATTTATGCCGGAGGCAGTTAAAATAACTTTTAATGCTTTATATCGGCGTTTCATTTTTTTAAGTGAATGGAGAGTAAAGTCTTATTGATACAATCTTTTTTTCTGTTATGCAATTGTAAATTGTGATAGAATAGTAGGAGGTAAAGTTAAGGAGGTTGGATAAGATGGATGTATACACCGGTTTTGCTGAGGTTTATGATACATTTATGGACAATGTCCCTTATGAGGAATGGGCGGATCGCCTCGAGAAATTGTTGGAAGAATATGGAATAAATGATGGGCTTGTGCTGGACTTGGGATGCGGTACGGGGAACATGACTGAGAGCCTTGCAAAACGCGGCTATGATATGATCGGTGCGGACGGCGCTCCGGAGATGTTGGAGATTGCTGCAAGAAAGCGGAAGGAGAGCGGCCATGATATCCTCTATCTTTCCCAGGACATGCGGGAGTTTGAGCTTTATGGGACCGTGCGGGCAGTCATAAGCGTGTGTGATTGTATTAATTATGTGCTGGATGCAGAAGAACTTCTCAGCGTATTCCGGCTGGTGAATAATTATCTGGATCCGGGCGGAATTTTTCTTTTTGATTTTAATACCCGGTATAAGTATGAACATATTTTAGGCAGCCATACATTTGCGGAGACCAGGGAGGAATGTAGTTTTATCTGGGATAATTATTATGATGCAGGCGAACAGGTGAATGAGTATGAGCTGACATTATTTATTCGTGAGGAAGGTCAGGAAGAGCTGTATCGCAGATATCAGGAGGTTCATTATCAGAAGGGGTATACTCTTGAAGAAATAAAGGAGCTTATCGGGGCGTCCGGCATGGAGTTTGTGGGGGCTTATGACGGCTATACACAGAAGCCTGCGGGTACGAACAGCGAACGGATTCTTGTGATGGCAAAAGAACGGGGAAAGACCTTGTAATATCGCGGAAAACATATTAAAATGATAGCTGTCATAATTGAGAGCAGGAAGGAAAAGATAGATGAAAGATTATATTGTAAGGGCGACGGCGGCGGACAGCCAGGTACGCGCGTTTGCCATAACAGCGGGGGAGCTTGTGGAGGAAGCCAGGAGGCGCCACAATACAAGTCCGGTGGCGACGGCAGCGCTTGGAAGGCTCCTGGCCGGCGGAGCCATGATGGGGAGCATGATGAAGAATGATACAGATATGCTTACAGTGAAGGTACGCGGAAATGGACCTCTTGGCGGAATCACAGTCACGGCGGACAGTAAGGCTAACGTAAAGGGGTATGTGGAGAATCCGGATGTGATGCTGCCGCCCAAAAACGGGAAGCTTGACGTAGGAGGAGCTGTAGGAATCGGTATTATGCAGGTGATCAAGGATATGGGGCTTAAAGAGCCTTATGTGGGGGACACGATGCTGGTGACCAGTGAGATTGCGGAAGATCTTACTTACTATTTTGCAAGTTCTGAACAGGTGCCCTCCTCGGTCGGCCTGGGTGTCCTTATGGAGAGGGATAACACGGTGAAATGTGCCGGGGGCTTTATCATCCAGATGATGCCTTTTGCCAGGGAAGAGACCATCGCGCAGATCGAGGAGAACCTTAAGCGTGTCACGTCGGTTACGGAGCTTTTGGACAAAGGGTTCACGCCGGAGCGGATCTTAGAAGAACTTCTTGGAAATGTAGGTCTTGAGATCACAGATACCATGCCGGCGAAGTTTACCTGCAACTGCTCAAAGAAGCGGGTAGAAAAGGCAGTTGCAAGTATCGGCAGAAAGGATATCCGGGAGATGATCGATGAAGGAAAGGATATTGAGGTAAAGTGCCATTTCTGTAATAGTGCGTATAATTATACGGTGGAAGATTTGAAACGGATTATAAAAAGAAGCAGGTAAGTTTACCGGAGATTGGAGGAGTACCCATGAAGGATGGATTTATAAAGGTTGCTGCGGCGACACCGGATATCCGTGTGGCAGATGTGGATTTCAATGTAGAAAGGATATGCAGGCTGATTGATGAGACGGCCAAGGAGGGGGCAAAGATCGTGGTATTTCCGGAGCTTTGTCTTACCGGATATACGTGCGGAGATCTCTTTACCCAGGATATTCTTTTGGAGAAAGCGAAGGAAGGGCTTTTTAAAGTCGCGGCCCACACGAAGGGAAAGGGTATGCTTGTCTTTGCGGGCGTGCCTCTGGCGGTGAATGACGCCCTCTACAATACAGCGGCAGCGTTAAGCGACGGGAAGATACTGGGGCTTACCACGAAGACATTTCTCCCGAATTACGGGGAGTTCTACGAGATGAGACAGTTTCGCGAAGGACCTGACGATGCGGATTATCTATTGCTTGATGGGGAAGAGGTACCCTTTGGACCGCAGCTTTTATTCGAGGCGGACAATGTGGACGGGCTTGTCGTGTCGGCGGAAATCTGCGAGGATGTGTGGTCGGCTGTTCCGCCCAGTATCCAGGCGGCAAGAGAGGGAGCGACGATCATCGTCAACTGTTCGGCCAGCGATGAGACGATCGGAAAGGCGTCGTACCGGAAGAGCCTGATCGAAGGGCAGTCTGCGAGGCTGATCTGCGGATACATCTATGCCAATGCAGGAGAAGGGGAGTCTACGACAGATCTGGTGTTCGGCGGCCATAACCTGATCGCGGAAAATGGTGTGACTCTTGTCTCCGGGAAACGATTCGAGAATGGCGTGATCTATTCGGAGATAGATGTAAAGAGAATCTTGAGTGAACGGCGAAAGAACACGACCTTTAAGCCGGCAGATTCCCGGGAGCTTCTGCGGATTTCTTTCCATGCGGATGTGGAGGAGACATGCCTTACAAGGGGATTTCCTTCCCGTCCGTTTGTGCCGGAGGAGACAAAGGAGCGCGCAAGGCGGTGTGAGGAGATTCTGACGATCCAGGCTATGGGGCTTAAAAAACGCCTTGCCCACACCCACGCAGAAAGTGCAGTGGTGGGTATCTCAGGCGGCCTTGACTCCACCCTGGCGCTTCTGGTGACGGCAAAGGCATTTGACGCTCTTGGGATGGACAGGAAGCAGATCATCGCTGTCACGATGCCCTGTTTTGGAACGACAGACCGGACGTATCGGAATGCATGTAAGATGTCAAAAAAGCTTGGGGCGACACTTAAGGAGGTTCCCATTGCAGAGTCGGTGACACAGCATTTTAAAGATATCGGCCATGATCCGGGAGACCACAGCGTGACTTATGAGAATGCCCAGGCCAGGGAGCGTACACAGGTGATCATGGATATTGCCAATCAGAAGAATGGTATGGTCATCGGAACTGGGGATATGTCAGAGCTTGCCCTCGGGTGGGCTACTTACAACGGCGATCATATGTCCATGTACGGGGTGAACGGGTCGGTCCCGAAGACATTAGTACGGCATCTGGTGCGTTTCTATGCGGATACCTGCGAGGATGTAACACTCTCGGAGGTTCTCCGAGATGTGCTTGACACGCCGGTAAGCCCGGAGCTTCTCCCGCCGAAGGATGGGGAGATTGCCCAGAAGACAGAGGATCTGGTGGGACCATATGAGCTGCATGACTTTTTCCTCTACTATTTCCTGCGCTTTGGATATGAGCCTGCGAAGATCTACCGGATTGCGAGACTGGCATTTGCAGGCGAATATGAAGACGAGATGATCTATCAATGGCTTTATACCTTCTGCCGGAGATTCTTCTCTCAGCAGTTTAAGCGTTCTTGTCTGCCGGACGGACCGAAGGTGGGAACTGTGGCGCTGTCGCCGAGAGGAGACTGGCGGATGCCAAGTGACGCCTGCGCAAAGGTATGGCTGGATAATCTGAAAAGGGCAGGAGGTAAGAAGGATGGAGACGAATAGGCAAAAAGCAGAGAGAAATTTTATGGAAAAGCGGTATAACTGCTGCCAGTCGGTTGTCTGCACATATTGTGAGAAATACGGGGTCAGTGAAAGGGATGTGTTTCGGATGACCGAAGGATTCGGCCTTGGGATGGGCGGCCTTATGGATACATGCGGGGCCGTTACCGGGATGTTTCTTGTCATCGGTCTTGTAAACAGTGCCGGAGACATGGATCAACCGCTGCTTACGAAGATGGACACCTATGAAAAGCTCAGAAAGGCGGCAGAGCTTTTCCGGGAGAAAAAAGGATCGGTCTACTGCAGGGATCTGCTGACGCAAAAAGGTCCCCAGCCCCTTCCCTGCTGTGCGGAATGTGTGGAGACGGCGATAGAAGTTCTTGAGGAGATGGGACTGGACAGCCGGTAGCGGATAAATACAAAAAACCTTCAGAAAGGGCAGCATATGTGCCAGTTCTGAAGGTTTTTGTTTTTACAGCTTGATATCTTTGAACAGGTCACCAAGATTGGTCCCGATGTTCCCTGCCTTTGGAATCACAACCTTTTCTTCCGGCTCTTCTTTTACTTCTTCCAAAGCCTTCATGCTGAGACTGATCTTGCCATCCTTGATACCGATAACTTTAACGGTAACTTCATCGCCTACGCTTAATACATCTTTCGGAAGTTTTACGCGCTTCTGGCTGATCTGGGATACATGCACCAGACCGGAAAGATTGTCGGGAAGACGGATAAATGCTCCGTAGTTCTGCAGAGTTTCTACCGTTCCGGTAAGGACAGTCCCTACCTTTACACTGGCGATTTTCTCTTCCCGTTCTTTTTTCTCTTTTTCCTTCAAAATCTCGCGGGCGGAAAGAACCAGACGGTTCTCAGCCTGATCGGCCTCAATGACCTTTACCTCAATGTCTTTTAAGAGGTATGATTCCAGATCTTCAATGTAGGAGAGAGACAGTCTGGAAGCCGGGATAAAGCCGCGGATGCCCTCTACCATTGCAATCGCACCGCCGTTTACGATGCCTTCTACTTTTACCGGGAGCACAGTGCCGTTTTCCTTATAAGATGCAATCAGGTTCCACGGGTTGGCATCGTCAAAATGCTCCTCAAGGTCAGCCATGGTCTGGGTCTCTTCCTGTAATAATTCTTCGCTCATTGTACTTTGTTCCTTTCTCATCATTCTAATATACCTAGTATAACATATAATCTCAGGATTGTGGGGAGAAAAAAATGATAAGTAGAAAAAATATAGTTGACTTGTTATGAAAAAAATGGCAATCTAACTATTAGAAACTTTCAAAGAGGTTTTACAAGGAGATTTATATGGGAAAGAAATCAAAAAAGGTATATATTGTCGGGCACAAAAACCCGGATACAGATTCAATCTGTTCGGCGATCGCTTACGCAGAGCTGAAGAAAAAGATAACCGGTGATGATTATGTTGCAAAGCGGGCAGGGCAGATCAACGAGGAGACACATTATGTCCTGAAAAAATTCAAGGTAGATGCTCCGGGGCTTTTGCAGAATGTAAAGCTCCAGGTGAAGGACATGGATATACATAAGATTGACGGAGTGGCGCCAAACGTTTCAATCAGGGATACTTGGGAGAAGATGAAAGAGAATAACGTCAAGACTCTTCCGGTACTGAAGGATGAGGAACTGGTAGGTGTGATCTCTACCGGGGATATCGCGACTTCTTATATGGAGGTGTATGATAACCGGGAGCTCTCAAGCGCCAGGACCCAGTATAAGAATATTATTGATACGCTGGACGGGAAACTGATCTGCGGTAATGAGCACGGATGCTTTACCACAGGGAAAGTAACGGTGGGAGCGTCCAATGACGAGCTGATGAAGGAATTTATCGAGCGGGATGACCTGGTTATCCTGGGAAATCGTCCGGAGGCACAGGCCTGTGCGGTGAATATTGACGCAAGCTGTATGGTGGTCTGTCAGGACGCCAATGTGTCGGAAGAGCTGATCAAGAAGGCGGAGGAACAAAGTATCGTCATTATCAGTACTCCTCACGATACTTATACGGTGGCGCGTCTCATTAATCAGAGTATTCCGGTAAAACATTTTATGAGTAAGGGACCGCTGATTACGTTTAATATGAATGATTACGTAGATGAGATAAAGGAGAAGATGACGAAGAATAAGTTCCGTGATTTCCCGATTCTTGACCGGCACGGAAGATTCAGGGGATTCATTTCCAGACGCCGTTTTTTGAATGTGAAGAAGAAGCAGGTCATCTTAGTGGATCATAACGAGAAATCCCAGGCAGTTGACGGCATCGAGGAGGCAGATATCGTGGAGATCATCGATCACCACAGGCTGGGGAGTATCGAGACCATGGGGCCGGTATTCTTCCGGAATCAGCCGGTGGGCTGTACGGCAACGATCATTACCCAGATGTATGAGGAGGCGGATGTGGAGATCCCGCCTGCCATCGCGGGCCTTCTGTGCTGTGCGATCATTTCAGATACCCTTCTTTTCCGTTCGCCCACTTGTACGGCGGTGGATGAAAAGACGGCGAAGAAGCTTGCAAAGCTTGCTAAGATAGATATGGAAAAGATGTCTATGGAGATGTTCAATGCGGGAAGCAGTCTTAAGGGTAAGAGTGCGGAAGATATCCTGTTCCAGGATTTTAAGCAGTTTACGGTGGGCGATACGGTGTTCGGGGTCGGCCAGATCAATTCTATGAATAAAGAAGAACTGTCAGAGATCAAAGAGATGCTCGTTCCCCATCTCCCGGAAGTGCTGGAAGGCGGGAAGATGGAGATGATCTATTTCATGCTGACGGATATCCTGAATGAATCTACAGAGCTTCTTTGCAGCGGCCATGGGGCGAGGGACAGTATCATCAACGCTTTTGACCTGCCGGAAGATACAGACCGGATCATCTTAAAAGGGGTGGTATCCAGGAAGAAACAGTTGATCCCTACACTGGTGGCATCGCTGCAGCAATAGTTTGGTAAGATAAGACAGAGAAGAAGGAGGAGAGATTATGGGACGTAAGATCTGGAAGCCGGGCAATATGCTGTATCCGCTTCCGGCGGTGATGGTCAGTACGGCGGATACGAAGGGCGAGGATAATATCATTACGGTGGCATGGACGGGGACAGTGTGTACAGACCCCGCTATGTTATACATTTCCGTGAGGCCGGAAAGGTATTCTTATCATATGATCCGTGAGAGCGGGGAATTCGTGGTGAACCTTACGACGGAGGAGCTTTCGCGGGCAACGGACTGGTGCGGTGTGCGCTCCGGACGGGATACGGATAAGTGGAAGGAGATGCACCTGACGAGAGGGGAGGCAAAGAAGCTTTCCTATGCCCCGGTGATCATGGAGTCTCCGGTGAATCTTGAGTGCAAGGTGACGGAAGTCAAAGAACTTGGCTCCCACCATATGTTTCTTGCCGAGGTACTGGCAGTTCAGGTGGATGAAGCCTACATGAAAAAGAGCGGAAAGTTTGAACTGAATTCTACCGGGTTAATAGCCTATTCCCACGGGGAATATTTTTCCCTGGGGAAATCTATGGGAAGGTTTGGATGGAGCGTGAAAGGGCGTAAATAGCTTAATAAACAGTGATTTTTATATGTGTTCCTTGCTGTTCTTTTGATTTGATTTGAAACATTACTTTGTCTTCAAAAAAGAGTTTAAGGCGGCTGCAGCAGTTGTATATTCCTACATGCTGCGTATCAGGCGGAGTGTCTCCGGCAAGCAATGAGTTAATGGAATCAAGAGTTTTTTGCGGGATGCCAATACCGTTATCTATAATATCAATAGTCAAACGTTTGGAGTAATAGGAGATATGCAAAGAGATGGTCCCTCCATCCATTTTGCCCAGAATACCATGTTCAATAGAGTTTTCAACAAGCGGTTGGAGACAGAAGAATGGGATATTCAGGGACTTTGCATTTTCATCACAGACGATATTATAGTGGATCAGGCTTCCGAAACGTAATTTTTGTATGGAAAGGTAATTTTGGATATAATTTAATTCCTGTTTCAGTGATACGCCGGTCTGTATGTTTGCCAGGCTGTATCGCATCATTTGTGCAAAGGAGTCAATCATTTTTGCAGCAGTATCATATTCTTCCAGATCCATCAGCCTTGATACGGAACTTAGGACATTAAACATGAAATGGGGAGTTACCTGTTTTTGCAAAGCGTCCAGTTGAGCAAGCTTTAACTGGTGTGTCAGCTCTAATTGAGCTTTTTCTGAAATCAGGAGTTTTTCGCAGTTGACAGAATAATCCTGCAGCATTTGATTATAAGCAACTTTTTGAATAATATAGTTTGAAAGGTTCATCAAAGCAGTTGTGGTATATTCGATTTGTTCTCGTGATCGAAAGGGTATCTTTTTGTAGTATTCGGCTAATTTGGGATCCTCTAACCAGTTAATGGAACATGATATGGCGTCTTTTGGATAAAAGTCCATCTCAGTACAAAGAACTTGTCCGGCAGTAATTGCCCCTACATAATAATTTTTATAGATAAGAGGAATCTCTATATTGACTAAACCGGCATGGCAGATATATATGGCTGGTTTTTTTGATTTTAACGCCAGATTAATTGCATGTTGGTTAGAAAGTGTACAATAATGGGCACCGTCAGACCTTTCATTAATGCAGCGGCAAAAATCAGTAAAATTACTTCCGGATCCGATGTGCTTTCCGTTCCGGTCAATGAAGACGACACCGAATCCGGTAGCGTAAGCGAAGGAATCCTGTATTTCCTGTTGGAATTCTTTTGTTACAATATCATGCAGGTCAATAGGTTTCATAAATATTCATCTTCTTTCTCAATTCTATAGGTGAATTCCCAGTGTATTTTTTAAAAACCCGGTTGAAATGCGGAATGTTTGAAAACCCGCATTTTTTTGCAATCTCGCAGACAGAATCCGCAGAGTTTTCCAGCATATCAATCGCATGTGAAATACGGACTTTTCTCACATATTCTGTAATAGTCATGCCAGTCTGCCGGTGAAAAATGGTTGAAAGATAAGATGGGCTGAAATGGACAAAAGATGAGAGTGTATTCAATGATAAATTCTGCATATATTCTTCTTCAATTTTTGCTTTTACTTTTTCTACACCATCCTCATTTTTAACAGGCAGGGAAGGAGAAGGTCTCATTCTGTTGGTACATTTTTGGATACATTTTAAGATTTCATCTTCTTTAGAAGGTTTTAAAAGATAACCGTCCAATCTGTATTCAAGTGCCAGCCTTGCAAATTCAAATTCTGCATATGCAGTATTTAAGATAATAGTTGATTGAGGCAAGAAGTCTTTTATGATTTTGGCAGCTTCGAGTCCGTTGATTGAGGGCATATTAATATCCAGTATAATGATATCAGGAGCAAAATGTCTGGACTTGTCAACAGCTTCCTTTCCGTTCAGAGCTTCGCCCACGATACGAAAAGAATCGGAATGCTTCTCAAATATTTTTCTTAAATATTTTCGTTCGATAAATTCGTCATCAGCGATTAAAACTGTATACATAAAACTTCCTCTCATTCCCGATAATTGTGTATCTTATTTTTTATTTTAAAGGATAAAATAAGAAAAGTCCACCTAAATGCCTCCAAAATCCTTGCTTTTTGTTACGATACAATTTGCAAATATTGTTGTAGCGATGTGTGTATAAAGCAAAAGGAAAATATGACTGATATAATATAAAATAAGCAAGGAGGTATTGTGATGAGAGTAAATGACAGGTATTTATCTTTTTACTATGAAAATGATAATGATATTGGCGAGGTGACAATTGAAAAGAAGAAGACGGCATTGCTGATTATTGATATGCAGCATGTGTTTCTCACATGTCCCGCTCTGGCAGGTCTCACCGAAAAGGAAAGGGAGGATATAAAGCGCTGGATGCCTTTTTATCAGGCAGTAAAAGAAAGAGTCATACCGAACAATGAACGTATTTTAAACATTTTTCGTGACAAAGGAATGGAAGTGTGCTTTGCAAAAATCCAGGGACAGAAAAAGAATGGGCTTGACCGTTCTTTAGTACAGAAAGCGACAGGATATAATCAGCTATTGCTCCTGCAGGGGGATAAAGCGGCAGATATCATACCTGAACTTGCACCTGCGGAGGATGAAATCATAGTTACGAAAACAACGGACAGCGTATTGGCGGGAACTAGCTTGAGATTGTGGCTTCGTAATATGGGGATTGATACGGTTGTAGTGACAGGAGTATTGACAGATCAGTGTGTGTCAGGGACAGTAAGAAGTCTTGCGGACGAAAGCTTTAAAGTTTGGCTGATCGAGGATGCGTGCATGGCAGCGACACAGGAACTGCATGATAATGAACTTATAACTTTGAATAACATTTACTGTCATGTAATCAATACATAGGAATTGTTAGAAGCACTGGAAAATATCAGGGAATAAAAGGAGGGAAAGAGATGGAAGCTATTTTTCAATCAGAGGGTATTTTATTAACAATAATTTCAGCGATTGTAGCCTTTTCAATTTTTGCAAGTCAGAGACTTCCGGTATTTAAGTCCATGGGGCCACCGGTGACAGCGGCATTGATTGGGATAATTTTTGTAAATCTTAAAATAGTGCCGAGTTCCGCACCGGTGTATGATGCAATAACGAATTATACCGTATATGTTTCCATTGTTATGATGCTGCTGAATGTAGACATTAAAGCAATGATGAAATTGTCTAAAAAGCCTTTGCTTGCCATGTTTCTTGCATGTATAGCAATTGCGGTTGGAGCTATGTTTGGCGGACTTTTGCTTGCACGGACTGTAGATGAGGGCTGGAAACTGGCGGGAATGTATGTTGGCTCGTATACAGGCGGAAGCGCGAATCTGACTGCAATCGGATATGCCTTAAAGGCATCAGGAAATACACTGGCAGCGGCAAATGCAGCGGACTATGCAATAGGTATGCCTATGGTTCTTGTTCTGTTCAGTATGCCGGCGTTTTATAAAAAATCTAAGTGGCTTCAGAAACATTGGCCATATACGCTTCCAAAAGAACAGCTTGAACAGGGTGACAGTGAAGATTTGATGGGAGATAAGAGTTGGAGCATTCTTGATGTGGCAAAAAGTATAGCGATTGCCCTTGCCATATGTGAAATATCAAAATATATAGGATCTTTTGCATCGGAGTCTGTATCAGAAGCTATTACAGTGCTTAGTATTACTACATTGTCAATTATAGCCGCACAGTTTAAGCCGGTGAAGGAAATCAAAGGAAGTATGGACTTGGGGATGTTTTTTGCCCTTTATTATTTAGTGCTTATCGGATTCATGGTCAGCATTCCTGTGTTGCTCCAATCAGCAATTAATGTTGCATTGCTTTGTTTTGTTATCTGTGGGACAAGTTTCTTTTTACATTTGTTGTTATGCCGTCTCTTTAAAATTGAGTATGAATATGTTGTATGCGCGATCGTAGCAGCGATATGGGACGGCCCCACATCTGCACTTGTGGCGGCAGGAGCAAAATGGGAGAGTCTCATTGGGATTTCCGTAGTGCTTGGAGTTATCGGTCATGCGGTAGGAAACTATCTTGGAATTGGAATTGCATATTTGCTGCAGGCTATTTTATAGGAGGATGTGATAATGGAAAAATTATTGTATGAGAAGAAAAATGTATGGGATTGTATTGAAAGCGAGGAAGAAAAGGAGGTATTTGAAACTGCAAGGCGTTATAAAAACTTTATGGACCGCGCTAAGATTGAACGTTCTGGAGTGAAAGAAATTATCAGACTGGCCAGAGAACATGGGTTTAAGGAATTAGATCAGACAGAGGAATTAAAACCCGGAGCAAAAGTATACTGCCTTAATCATAATAAGAATATACTTCTTGCCGTGATCGGTACAGATACACTTGAGAGCGGAGTGAATGTAATCGGAAGTCATCTGGATTCCCCGAGACTTGATGTGAAACAGAATCCGCTTTATGAAAGCGATGGAATTTCGCTTTTAAAGACACATTATTATGGACTTTTGAAAAAGTATCAGTGGGTTGCGATGCCTCTTGCGTTATATGGAGTCATTGTAACGGCGTCAGGTGAGAAAATTGAGGTATCGATCGGAGATAAAGAAGATGAACCGGTATTTTATATTTCGGACATTCTACCGCATTTAGGAAAGGAACAGAATAAGAAAATATTGGAGGAAGCAGTCACAGGAGAAGACATGAACCTTATCGTTGGCAGTATACCGTCAAAGGTAAAGGATATGCGTTTTAAAAGAAAGGTGCTTGAGATATTAAATGAAAAATACGGGATTATCGAAGAAGATTTCCTCTCGGCTGAATTAGAGGCAGTTCCGGCAGGGAAGGCAAGAGATGTAGGCTTTGATAAAAGTATGGTGGCAGCTTATGGACAGGATGACAAAGTCTGTGCATTTACTTCATTAGAAGCTATTTTGAACACACAGGACAATAAAAAGACGGCAATTGCCTTTTTTGTTGACAAGGAAGAAATTGGAAATGTGGGAGCGTCCGGAATGAAGTCCAGATTTTTTGAAAATGTTCTTTCGGAGCTGATCTTAAAAGAAAAGGGGGAGTATCAGGATATAGTTCTTGGGCGTCTGCTTGCCAACAGCAACGTTTTATCAGCAGATGTAGCCGCTGCAATTGATCCTACATATCCGGAGATTGTAGAAAGAAGAAACGCAGCAGAGCTGGGGAAAGGAATCTCTATTGTTAAATATACAGGTGAGAATGGGAAAGAAGGAGCAAATGATGCGGATGCGGAGTATATCGGATATGTGAGAAAAATATTCAAGGAAAATGGTATTGTCTGGCAGACAGCCGAGCTTGGAAAATGTGATTCAGGCGGCGGCGGAACCATCGCGTATGTAATGGCAGGGCATAATATGAATGTAATTGATGTGGGAGTTCCGGTCCTTAGTATGCATGCGCCGTACGAGTTGGCAAGCAAAGCAGATATTTATATGGCAGTAAAAGCGTATAAAAGCTTTTATAAATATTAAAGCAGGTATCACACCTGCTTTATATTAATTCCCCAATTCTTTGATTTTCTCTTTATAAATCCGCATGAATAAAAGGGTACACATGAGTACCGATACAAGTTCAGCCATGGGGAAGGACCACCATACGGCAGACAGTCCGAACATTCTGGCAAATATATACGCAATCGGCAGGATGACAAAAAGCTGTCTTGCTGCCGATACGATCAGGCTGTAGACGCCATTTCCCAACGCCTGGAAGGTGGAGCTTATGATAATGCTGTACCCGGCAAGCAGGAAATGCAGGCTGATGATCTTAAGGGCTGGAACTCCGATAGCCAGCATATTCTCCGATGCGTTAAACAGTGAGGACAGGAGAAGCTTTGGACAGGTCAGGAAGATGACCGTCCCTAAAGCCATGATGGATATAGATATAGCAACACTTAAACGTATCGTCTGGGTAATGCGGCTTCGTTTTCTCGCCCCGAAGTTGTAGGCGATGATCGGTATCATGCCGTTATTCAGCCCGAATACCGGCATGAAGATAAAGCTCTGGAGCTTAAAGTACACGCCGAATACTGCGGCTGCCGTGGAGGAGAACATCAGCAGGATCTTATTGAACCCGAAGGTCATGACGGAGCCGATAGACTGCATGATAATGGACGGAACCCCTACTTTGTAGATGATGCCGATCGTCTTTTTGTGGGGACGAAATCCCCGGAAGCTGAGACTGATCTCTTTATTCCTTGTCTGGTTAAAATAAAGGGACATACATACAGCTACAACTTGTCCGGTGATAGTTGCAACGGCGGCACCCGCTACTTCCATCCGCGGAAAACCAAAGAGTCCGAAGATCATGATCGGATCTAAGATGATGTTGATGATTGCCCCGGTTCCCTGAGTGACCATGTTGTAAAAAGTCTTTCCGGTGGATTGCATCAGCCGCTCGAACGTGATCTGTAAAAAGATTCCTGCCGACATGATAGTGATGATCCGAAGATACTGTGTGCCGTATCGGATGATCGCCGGGTTGTCCGTCTGAAGGGAAAAGAAAAGTCCTGCACCGAATCCGCCGACAATAGCAAATATGATGCAGCTTACGATTGCTAAGAATACACCGTTCCTTGCCGCCCGGTTGGCACCTTCAAAATCTTTTTCTCCTAAATTCCTGGAAAGCAGCGCGTTGATGCCTACGCCGGTTCCGCTGGATATAGATATCATGAGAGTCTGAGCCGGGAAAGCCAAAGATACGGCAGTCAGTGCATCCTCGCTTAATTTTGCCACAAACATACTGTCAACAATATTATATAAAGCCTGCACCAGCATAGACAGCATCATGGGCAGGGACATAGTGATCAGAAGCTTCGGGACCGGCATGACACCCATCTTGTTTTCCGGGGCATTTGTTTGCTTTTGTGTTTCAGACATTTTAAAACCTCCTTCAAAATATGCATTGGCTATTATATCATTCATATATTTATATTGCAATGATTTTATGAAGTGGCAAGAGAGGTGTAAATTTGAATAAAGAAAAAGAGGAGAAACAGGTCATCCGCTGTTTGTGTGTTATATTGTATTTATTCTGTGTTTTGAATCTGACAGGAATATCTCTGGATTTTAAGATTGAGGAGAAGATGCATTATAATGATGCACAGGCAGTAAAGGAGACAGTGTCGGAGCAAGTATCGGAGGAGACATCGGAGTACGGGGATATGCCAAAAAAGATTGCGCTGACTTTTGATGATGGACCGAATATTGCATGTACCGGACGGCTCCTTGATGGACTTAAAAAGAGGAATGTGCGGGCGACTTTTTTTGTGATCGGAAAAAATGTGAAAGAGAATCCAAAGCTTACAAAGCGTATTTACGAGGAAGGTCATATGATTGGCAACCACACATACAGTCATATAGATATGAGCAAGGTATCCGAAGGAAAAGCGGGAAAAGAACTCAAAAAAACAAGTCGGATGGTTCATGCCATCACCGGAGAGTATCCTCAATATATGCGCCCTCCGTACGGAGTGTGCAGCCAGAGCTTAGAGGAATCTTTGGATATGATATTAGTGCGCTGGACCATAGATCCACTGGACTGGAAGACGGAAAATACAGATGATATTGTAAAGAAAGTAGTGACGAAGGCGGAAGAAAATGATATTATTCTATTACATGACTGTTACAATTCTTCGGTGGATGCTGCGCTTAAGATCATCGATATTTTGCAGAAAAAAGGTTATGAATTTGTGACAGTGGATGAATTATTTTTGGATTAGAGGATGACAGAAGATGGATTTGTTTGATTATATGCATGAGAAGAATATGGAAAAAGAAGCACCTCTTGCCTCAAGACTGCGCCCGACAACTTTAGAAGAAGTTGTCGGTCAGCAGCACATTATAGGAAAAGATAAGCTTCTTTACCGGGCGATTCGGGCAGATAAGCTTGGTTCGATTATATTTTACGGACCGCCGGGGACCGGAAAGACAACCCTTGCAAAAGTGATAGCCAACACCACCAGCGCAAAGTTTACCCAGATCAATGCGACGGTGGCCGGGAAAAAGGATATGGAAGAGGTGGTACGCCAGGCGAAAGAAACGTTGGGAATGTATCAGCAAAAGACCATATTGTTCGTGGATGAGATCCATAGGTTCAATAAAGGGCAGCAGGACTATCTTCTGCCCTTTGTGGAAGACGGGACATTGACGCTTATCGGAGCCACTACGGAAAATCCGTACTTTGAGGTGAATGGTGCGTTAATCTCACGTTCCAGTATCTTCGAGCTGTATCCTCTTAATAGAGAAGATATCAAAACACTTATTAAGCGAGCGGTCTATGATATGGAAAAGGGTATGGGAAGTTATCATGCAGAGATTTATGAAGAAGCACTAGACTTCCTTGCCGATGTTGCCGGAGGTGACGCAAGAAGTGCATTGAATGCAGTGGAGCTTGGCATACTGACGACAGAGAGAAGCGGGGATGGGAAGATACATCTGACTCTCAAAGTGGCGTCTGAGTGTATCCAGAAAAGGGTAGTTTACTACGACAAGACAGGAGATAACCACTATGATACTATATCTGCATTTATTAAGAGTATGAGAGGTTCGGATCCGGATGCGGCAGTTTTTTATTTGGCAAAGATGCTTTATGCGGGGGAGGACATTAAATTTATTGCACGGAGAATTATGATCTGCGCCGCGGAGGATGTGGGAAATGCAGATCCCATGGCACTTAATGTCGCAGTTTCTGCCGCTCAGGCGGTGGAACGCATCGGGATGCCGGAAGCGCAGATCATCTTGTCCCAGGCAGTGCTCTACGTAGCGACAGCGCCTAAGAGTAATTCTGCATGTAAGGCAGTATTTGCAGCGATGGAGTGTGTGCGTGCTCATAAGACAACCGTGCCGGTACATCTTCAAGATGCCCATTATAAGGGGGCTAAGAATCTTGGGAGGGGGACAGGTTATAAATATGCTCATGATTATCCCAACCATTATGTGAGCCAGCAGTATCTGCCGGAGGAGATTGCGGATGCGAGATTCTATGAGCCGGGGGATAACGGGTACGAGAGAGAGATAAAGAAATGGATGGGGTATATCAGAGAGTAGGTACGAGTCAGAAGAATATTATGATGATAGGAGGAGTTACGATGGCAGAGAATGTGACATTCCGTTATGCACAGAGAGAGGACGTGCCGCTTATTATGGAATTTGTAAGGGCACTGGCAGAGTATGAGAAGATGCCGGATTTAGTCTGCGCCGCGGAAAAAGATTTGGAGGAGTGGCTGTTTGACAAGAAGCGGGCGGAAGTGCTTTTTTTAGAAGTGTCCGGCAAAGAGGCAGGATTTGCGCTGTTTTTTGACAGCTTTGCATCCTATCCGGGAAAGGGCGGCATCTATTTGGACGACCTGTATATAAAGCCAGAGTACAGAGGAAAGGGCTATGGAAAGGCGTTGTTCCGGAGACTGGCACAGATTACAAGGGAGCGGGGCGGCATGAGGATTGAATGGCTCTGCCTTAAGAGTAATCTGCCAAGCATCGGATTCTATGAGACGATGGGCGGGAAACAGATGGAGATGAGCACCACCTTCCGTCTTGAGAAGGATGCACTTGAGAAATTGGCGGGAGAGTAGTATAATTTTACACATAATAATACAATAAGCTGGGAGGAAACAAAGATGAAGATTTATGATGCAGTGAACAAGACAGAGGTAGAGGTTGACGGGACAAAGGGCCTGATTCAGATCATGAAGGACGGACGCCAGGTTGACATCTATCTGAAAGAGAAGAAATCCGATGAGGATGGCTACATGAGCTGGGATGTGGAGCATTGGTCAAGCGTGGATGGAAAAAGATTCATTCGGTGTTATTCTCTGGAGGGAAGAGTTCTTGGAGAATCTACAGGACATAATATTTATGATCTAGAAAATGAATTCAAACCAGAAGATGCAGCGATGGTTGAGAAGGTGGAGTTGAGCTAAAGAACAGGAGGCGGAGGTGCAGTAATGAATGTAGTGAGAAAAGAAGAATTTTATACCGTTGATGATATCTATGCGTTGCCTGAGGGGGAACGTGCAGAACTGATTGACGGGAAGATTTATTACATGGCGCCTCCGGGTTTTAAACATCAGAAGATCAGCATGTTCTTATCGACAGAGATATCTTCTTATATGAAAAAGGCGGGCGGAGGATGTGAAATATTAGCAGCGCCCTTTGCTGTATTTTTAAATGCTGACGACTTGAATTATGTAGAGCCTGATATCTCGGTCATCTGCGATAAGTCAAAACTGGATGAAAAGGGGTGTCACGGCGCTCCTGACTGGATTATTGAAATCGTATCGCCGGGCAGCAGAACCATGGATTATATGACAAAATTATTCAAATACCGCACAGCGGGAGTCAGGGAGTACTGGATTGTTGACCCGGAAAAAAGTATGGTAATGGTATATGCATTTGAACAGGACAGGGCAGAACAATATTCGTTTGGAGCGGATATACCAGTAGGAATTTATGATGGATTTCGGATAAATCTGGGAACATAATAGTGTTCCCAGATTGTTATATTTACGTGCTGATCAGATAATAGACAGCCGAGTACGGTGAAAGCCTTAGCACAGCCTTTTCTTTCCTAAGCTTTAGCACAGTCTTTTCGTCATAAAAGTTCACCCCTCCATAGATATCCCGGTCGCTGGCGAGAAGAAGGGTCAGCTCTTTCCCGCCCGGAACCGTCAGTTCAAAATCTTCCTGCTCCTTATCGGAGAAGTTAAAGACAGCCGCAATCCTCTCTTTCCCGTCCGTTCGTTCGAAGGCGTAGATGCATCTTGCCTCCTGATGGCAGTCGAGCCAGGTAAAGCCTTTTTGCTCATAATCCAGGGCAGAGAGGGCAGGGTGTGTCAGATACAGGGCATTCAGATCTTTCATAAATCGATGGAAAGAATCATGGTTCGGATACTTTAATAAGAACCAGTCCTGCTCCTTCTTTTCATCCCATTCTCGTAGTTGTCCAATCTCATTACCCATAAAATTCAGCTTTTTGCCGGGATGCGCGTACATATACATATAAAAAGCACGGGCCTGAGGGAATTTGTCTTCGTAATCACCGCTCATCTTCTGGAGGATCGTAGCTTTTCCGTGCACTGTCTCATCATGGGAGAGAGGAAGCAGATACCGGTCATTGTAGTAGTACATCATGGAAAAGGTGAGCTTATGGTAATGTTCGCTTCGGTATTCCGGTGCGGTGCGAAAATAGTCTAATGTATCATTCATCCAGCCCATATCCCATTTGTAATCAAAGCCCAATCCGCCTTCAGACACAGGTTTTGTCACGCCGGGGTAGGAAGTGGAATCTTCGGCAGCAAGGATGGCGGAAGGATGTCTCTCCTTTAGCCCGCGGTTCATCTCGCGGATAAAGTCAACGGCAGTGTTATTGACACCCCGGGCCGGCTCCCCCTGCCAGTAAATGATCCGGCTGATCGCGTCCATGCGGATACCGTCAGCATGATATTCTGTGAGCCAGTAGTTGGCTGCAGACTGTAAGAAACATCTCGTCTCCCCGCGGGAATGCATGAAATTGCAGCTTCCCCATTCACTGACGCCAACATCTTGATGGGGATATTCGAAAAGCGCTGTTCCGTCATAATTTGCGAGAGCATAGCCGTCCACGGCAAAATGGACCGGCACGAAATCCATAATGACGCCAATCTCATTCTGGTGGCAGGAATCGATAAATTCCATAAGTTCCAGGGCAGTTCCATACCGGGAAGTGGGGCTGAAAAATCCGGTGTTCTGATACCCCCAGGACTCGTCGCAGGGGTGTTCGGAGAGAGGCATGATCTCGATATAATTATAACCATATTCCTTTAGATAAGGAATCAGGATATCTGCCATCTCCGTATAGGAATACCAGTCGTCCGCTTCTTCGGAAGGTTTCCTGAAGGAGCCGAAGTGCAGCTCATAGATATTCAGAGGCTTCTCACGAAAGTCTGTCCGTTTCTTCATCCACTTTTCATCCTGAAACGAATAGACTGATAGATCTCTGATGATAGAGGCGCTGTTTGGGCGAAGTTCCATACCGAACCCATAAGGGTCGCAGTGATCCATGAAGGAACCGTCCTGTTTATAGATGCGGTATTTGTACATTTGCCCCGGCTTGGCCTCTCTCGCGTAACATTCCCAGAAGTTCCCGTCATGGACGCGGTTCATGGTCCATTCTTTCCAGTCCGTGAATTCACCGATCAGCGAGATCTTTGCTGCTCCTGGGGCAAAGGTACGGAAAGTGACGCCTTCGATTGGTTCTACATGGGCGCCGAGAAATCTGTAGGCATCGAATATTTTTCCTGTGTAAAATCCGTAAAAATCCATCTTCTTATCCTCCGGTAAAATAATAGACAGCAGTTGTTTTTCTGCCTTGCTTTGCTTATAATAATTTGCATAGCATTATTATAAAAGCAGACAAATCGTCTGGATACCAACAATTTCAGATGAAAGTCGGATAACCGACGATAGTCGGAAATTGTCGGATTGAGAGAAAAGTCGGTGAGAAGGAGGATATGTTGTGGATCTGCGAACCGAGAAGACAGAAAATGCCATTAAAAATGCATTTATACAATTGCGAACTCAAAAGGTGTTAGAAAAGATCACTATAAAGGAACTGTGCGGGATAGCCCGTATCCACAAATCTACCTTTTATTCGCACTATCAGGATATCTATGATCTGTCAGATACGATGGAGACAGAGGTGGTGAAAAATATCATCGGAAGCATTCCGGCAGATAGTCTTAATACAGACAGCCTGGCACAGGTGACAAGGGAGTTGACCTATGGATTCGTGTCCCAGAGCTCGATGATCAATATCTTATTTTCCGGAAACGAGAGAAGCCATCTTGCTTATCGAATCGAGGAGGGTTTAAAGGAGATCATTTTTGAGAAATATCCGGAGTACAAAGATGAACTGAGGTGGAATATTGTGTTGAGCTACTGTATCCAGGGAGCATACTGGGCGTTCCAGGGAAGCCGGGGAAAAGATATTAATGAGGTGATCAGGATTATCAGCGAGATTACCGAGAAAGTGCAGCCTTTGTGCTGAACATTTGGAGGAAATTTTTCTTGACATACAGCTTCCTTGTGATACAATATAGTTAAGAATATTGTAATACAAGGTAGCTAAGAAATAGTTTTGCGAGACATGGGCGCAGACTGGGAAAATCGGTAAGAATTTGGGAAAGGGGAATGGTTATGGGTATATTTTACAGCAACTACCGAAAGTTGGTTTTTGAGAATAACGAGGAACTGGTAAAGCTTCCGAAGCAGGACTGGGGCATTTTAGACCGAATGATGAAATATATGGCAACCTTCCGTCTGTCCCGTTTTGAGCTGGAAGTGATCAGAAAAGATCTTATCGGCATGGCCGGGGAGGCGCAGCTTGAGGGAATCGAACTTCCCGAAAGACTCGGTATGCCTGAAAAGGAGTTCTGTGACAGGCTGATCGAGAATGCGTCGAGGCAGAGTATAACGGAGCGGGCGCTCCCAGCTATGCGGAATGCCTTGATCACTGTCTTAGTATTCTATATGCTTGGATGGCTGATGGATGGAACGCCGATGCATTATGGCATTACAAACCAGGTATTCTCTTTTGCGGGTTTTGCCGTATTACTTACTTTGTTTGACGGATGGTTTGAAGGCCGGAGGACCTATATGGATAAGTGGCGGAAGAAAGCTTCCGGGGCAGTTGGCTTTATACTTTGGGTCATGTTGATTGTTTTTGTAAACAATTTTCTATTCTCGCAGCCGAATGGCTATCTTCCGGGTATTTTTTCCATAAAGTTTGTGATAATGGGAAATGGGACAGGGATTTTTGCTATCTCGGCAGTCCTTGCGGCAGCGGCATTTTTCTTGAGCAATTACTATTATGATCGGTGCCTTAGAAGGTATCAGTGGGAGTAATATTTAAGAAAAATGGCGGTCAAAATTTTAAAATGGGGTTGACATAAAGAACGTTTGTTTGTATAATTAGATTATCGAACGAGCGTTCTTTTTCGCGGGGTTTAATATGTTGCGTCCATGGAGGTATGTGATGAGAATTCAGGAAGAGATGTCAATATATGATAAATTGAATATTCTGACAGATGCGGCCAAGTATGATGTGGCGTGTACATCCAGCGGTGTTTCCAGGAAGAATGACGGGACGGGCATCGGCAACTGCAAGCTTTCCGGGATATGCCACAGCTTTTCGGCAGACGGCAGATGCATCTCGCTGTTAAAGATACTGTTTACCAATGAGTGCATTTATGAGTGCAAGTACTGTATCAATCGGCGGAGCAATGATGTGGTGCGTGCTTCTTTTACTCCGGATGAGATCTGTACGTTGATGATAGAGTTTTATCGGAGGAACTATATCGAAGGGTTGTTTTTAAGCTCCGGCGTGTTGAAGAGTCCGGATTACACCATGGAACTTATTTATGCTACTTTATATAAACTTAGGACAAAGTACAATTTTCAGGGATATATACATGTAAAAGCGATTCCGGGAGCCAGTCAGGAGCTGATTCAGAGAGTAGGATTTCTGACAGACCGGATGAGTGTTAATCTGGAGCTTCCTACGGCGGAGAGTCTAAAGCTCCTTGCGCCTCATAAGACGAGAAAGAATATCCTGACACCTATGCGTCTTGTACAGAACTGTATGGCAGAGAATAAGCAGGAGATTATCGCTTACCGCAATTCACCGAGATTCGTCCCGGCCGGGCAGAGTACGCAGATGATTATTGGTGCGACGCCTGAGACAGACTATCAGATTATGCAGGTTACAGAATCTTTATATCAGAAGTTTGAGCTAAAGAGAGTGTTTTACTCTGCATTTGTCCATGTGAATGAGGATTCGAATCTTCCGGCAAGGACAGATGAGGGTCCGCCGCTGTTAAGGGAGCACAGGCTTTACCAGGCGGACTGGCTGCTTCGGTATTATCATTTCCAGGCGGACGAGCTTTTATCGGAGGCGGATCCGAATTTTAATGTGCTATTTGACCCTAAGTGCAACTGGGCGTTGAAGCACTTGGAAGAGTTTCCGGTGGAGGTGAATCGTGCAGATTATAAGAAACTATTGCGCGTTCCGGGAATCGGGTATAAGTCAGCAGGGAGGATTGTCAGGGCAAGGCGCCTTGGGACGCTGGATTTTGAAGATTTGAAAAAAATCGGAGTAGTGCTTAAACGAGCCTTGTATTTTATTACCTGCAGCGGAAAGATGATGTATCCAACGAAGCTTCAGGAGGATTATATAGCGAGGAATTTATTGAATGTCGGGGAGAAGCTTCCGCAAGATGTGGTGAATATGGGGTACAGGCAGTTGTCTCTGTTTGATGATGTGAGGTTTGATGCGGATAAGGTGGTGAGGGCGATATGAAGACAGTTTATGTATGTACGGATTCAGTGACAGGTATATTTTCAGCCGTCTACGATGCGTGGAAAGCGCAGAAGACGGAAGAAGAGTGCGGGATTTCGCTTGGGGAGTCTATAGAGCAGCAGCTATTTTGTGATTATGTAGAAGTGGAGGAGACAGAAAAGAAAGCAGTCACAGTAGAGAATATGATACGCAAGAATATGGGACTTTTGGCCTATCACGATATTTATCAGGCAGCATTGGCGGCAGATGAAGAAAAAGGGGATGCGATTTTGGGAACGATGCTTGCGGCGAAGAGATTAAAGGACAGCAAAAAGATTATGGAGCACTTAAGCCACCCCAAAGTGGAGAAGGTGTTTGAACTTAGCCGAAGAGTCGGCAATGAGTCTCATTTTCACGTCGAGTTTATCCGGTTCAGGGAACTTGAGAGCGGTATCTTATATGCGCCGATCACTCCGAGGTGTCATGTGCTTACTTGTATAGCACCTCATTTTGCAGACAGATTTCCTTTGGAAAACTGGATGATCCACGACAAGACGCATCGCGCGTTTGCTGTGCATGAGGCGAGAAAAAAGTGGGTGCTTGTGCAGGAAGCTTATGACGAGGCGTACAAAGAGGAGTATGAGGAGCAATTTAAGATGATGTCGGAGAAAGAAAGAGAGTATGAGGCACTCTTTAAGAGCTTCTGTAAGACGATTGCAATTAAAGAAAGGGAGAATCCGGTATGTCAAAGAGGACATCTTCCTCTTTGGTATCGTCCAAATATGGTAGAGTTTTCGTAAGAAGTTGACAGATGGCATCGTTATCTTTATCATGTTTATATATCCTCAGTGGACAATGAATTTGGAAAGATGCAGGTATGATGAAGATGGAACAACCTCTTGTAAGAATTTCCGTGCGCAATCTTGTGGAATTTATTATGCGCGGCGGAGATATAGACAACCGTATGGCAGGAGCGGACAAGGATGCGATGCTCCTTGGGGGAAAGATGCACCGCAAGATCCAGAAGCGCATGGGTGCGGATTATCACGCGGAAGTAGCCTTAAGATATGAGATACCATGCAGAGGATTTGTGCTTATGATAGAGGGCCGGGCGGACGGAGTAATAGCGACACCGGATGGGATTGTGATCGATGAGATCAAGGGCGTTCTTAAAGAATTAGATATGGTAAAAGAGCCTTTGACCGTACATCTGGCCCAGGCAAAGTGTTATGCTTTTATCTATGCCGAGCAGCATCATAAGGAACAGATGGGTGTGCAGATGACCTACTGCAATATGGAGACAGAGGATATTAAAAGGTTTCAGTTTGTCTATGGATTTGAAGAACTTTCGGATTGGTTTTTTGAGCTTGTTGGGAAGTATGAGAAGTGGGCAAGATATCAGGTCCGCTGGAAGGAAAAGAGGGATGCATCCATCAAGGAGTTGGAGTTCCCATTTGGCTACCGGGAAGGGCAGAGAGAGTTGGTGGCTTCCGTCTATCGAACGATTTTGCGCAAGAAAAAGCTTTTTATTCAGGCGCCGACTGGTGTGGGTAAGACAATGGCAACCGTATTCCCGACGGTTAAAGCCGTGGGGGAGGGGCTGGGGGATAAGATATTTTACCTGACAGCTAAGACTATTACACGGACAGTTGCCTGGCAGGCTTTTGATATCTTAAAGGAACAGGCACTGCGGATGAAGGTGCTCGTATTGACGGCAAAGGATAAGATCTGTTTTTGTGAGAATACGGAATGTAATCCGGATGCGTGTATCTATGCAAGAGGGCATTACGACCGAGTGAATGACGCAGTCTATGAGCTTCTTACTACATCGGATGAGATGAGCCGGGAGGTTATAGAAGAACAGGCAAAAAAGTGGCAGGTGTGCCCCTACGAGATGAGCCTGGACGTATCCAACTGGATAGATGCGGTGATCTGCGACTATAATTATGTTTTTGATCCGCAGGCCCACCTCCGGAGATTTTTCGGGGAAGGTAATCAGGGAGAGTATCTGTTTTTGATTGATGAGGCACATAATCTGGTAGAGCGCGGAAGAGAGATGTACAGTGCCAGTATCTATAAAGAGGATTTTTTAAAGATAAAAAAGATAGTAACAGGACGGGATGCGAAGCTTTCAAAAAGGCTTGACAACTGTAACCGGCAGCTTCTTTCCATGAAGCGTGAGTGTGAGGATTATCGGGTTTTGGACAGCGTGTCCCATCTGTATCTGAAGCTTATGAATCTGATGGCGGAATTAGAACGGTTTTTAGAAGAAGAGAGGAAGAGAAAAAATCCTGATGAAGAGATGAGGAAGGAAGTGCTGGAGTTCTATTTTGATATCCGGAGATTTCTAAATGTACATGATAAATTGGATGAAAATTATATGCTATATTCACAGATGGAAGGAAACGGAAGATTTAAAGTCCGGCTGTTCTGTGTGAATCCGTCAAAAAATCTGCAGGAGTGTCTGGATAAAGGGAACAGTACCGTGTATTTTTCTGCAACCCTCCTTCCTATCCATTATTATAAAAAGCTGCTCAGTACATCGAAGGATGATTATGCAGTCTATGCAGAGTCTCCTTTTGATGTCAGAAAGCGTCTTCTTCTTATGGGAACAGATGTCAGTACAAAGTATACAAAGCGCGGGGAGGAGATGTACCGCAAGTACGCAGAATATCTCATAGAAACAGCTAATGCAAAAGTCGGGAACTATATAGCTTTTTTTCCTTCCTATCGGTTTATGGAAGAAGTCTATGATACATTTTTGGAGCTTTTGGATGGGATGCAGGATGTTTCTGTTGATTATGTTATGCAGTCTCAATATATGTCAGAGGAGGCAAGGGAGATTTTCCTTGAGAATTTTGAAGAAGCAAGAGAGAATAGTCTGTTGGGTTTCTGTGTGATGGGAGGGGTTTTTTCGGAAGGGATCGATCTGGCTCGGGACAGGCTGATCGGTGCGATGATCATAGGGACAGGGCTTCCGCAAGTGTGCCGGGAGAGGGAGCTTTTGAAGGATTATTTTGACGGTCAGGGTCTTAGAGGATTTGATTATGCGTATCTTTATCCGGGGATGAATAAAGTTCTGCAGTCAGCAGGAAGGGTTATTCGTACAGATGAAGACAGAGGTGTCATCCTGCTTCTTGATGAAAGGTTCAGAGACAGCAGGTGCAAAGAGGTGTTTCCCAGAGAGTGGAGAGATGTAAGGCTGTGCCGGATGAAAGATGCAGCAGCGTTGATCAAAGATTTTTGGGAGAATGAAAGAGAGGATGATCGGGGTAAAGAGTGTTCAGAATAATCATGCGCCGACATATACCACCGGCGCATGACTGTCTTCTTAGATTAAGTTAATCTTTTTGTTCATAATATAGTACGTCATGCTATACAAAGCAACAGAAGCGATTGCCATCAAGACAGTGCTGATCTTCATGACTTCTGTCATATAGGAGATAAAATTAAAATTATCACCCGCAGAGCTGGCAGTAGTTATGAGCAGACGAGTCTCGTGTCCGAACAGGGCCATGAATACAAATGACAGAACAGATATCACGGTAGAGATGACAAAGTAGGACACAACGGCACCCAGTACGCGGTGGCTTGAAAAGAGCTGCCCGAGGGCGACAGAGGCGTAGATCATGATAACACTTGAGACAGCGCCCAGACAACTGAATATAAACAACACCGTAAATGCAGCAGAAAAGGATAAATCGGCATACTCGCCGGTGGCACCCAATTCTTTTAGTATCTCTTGTTCATCAGATGACACGATTGATCGGATGAATGGTGTCCATGATACGATATAAGTGCACAGATAGACAAAAAACATATTAATAACGGCCCAGATGCTTCCTGTGATTGTCTTTGAGAGCAGATGTGTTCCGCTGGTAACCGGGAGCGTCTTGGTGAGATATCCTTCATCGGTAAACATATTTTTATAAAACCGGACGCCGGCAAGCAGATAGGTTCCTGTAGTGAGTGCAGTAATAGTAGTAAAATACAAGATAAAGAAAAGTAAAAATAAAACGTCAATCTGCTCGTTTGAAGTCTCCGGATTGATCCTTCCAGTGATAAACAGTCTGATCAGTATGGCGGTCAGCAATACGAAAAGATGGAGGACAGGCAAAAAGTGGTTTAATGATTTCATGTCATATTTGATTAGTTTCTTTAACATCTGAATACCTCCCTGAACAGTGTATCTACAGATTTCCCTTGTTCTGTGCGGATTTCACCTACGGTTGCGTTTAAGACGAGCTGTCCCTGTTTGATAAAGAGTACCCGGTCCAAAATATTCTCTATATCATGGATGAGATGGGTAGAGATGAGGATAGCTGCATCTTCGTTATAATTATTTAAGATTGTGCTTAAGATGTAGTCTCTGGCGGCCGGGTCAACACCTCCGATCGGCTCATCCAATACATAAAGATTGGCATCCCGGCTCATTACAAGGATAAGCTGTACCTTTTCTTTCGTGCCTTTGGAAAGGGTCTTTAAGCGCGCCTTTGTGTCAATCTGCAAGTCGTCTAACATCTGATATGCCCGTTCCGAAGAAAAATTATCATAAAAATCTGAAAAATAAGTGATAATCTCTTTTACCTTCATAGTCTCATCAAGATATGTCCGCTCCGGCAGATAGGAGATGAGCTTCTTCGTCTCGACGCCCGGTGCCATACCATTTATCCGGATCTCTCCGCTTGTTGGGACAAGTACATCATTGATCAGCTTGATAAATGTAGTCTTTCCGCTTCCATTAGGACCAAGGAGACCGATGATCTGTCCGCGTTCTAAAGACAGGTTCAGGTTATTCAGTGCGTTGTACATCTTGTTGTAGCTTTTGGTGAGACCGTAACATTCTAAGATTGGATTCATATTATTCCTCCTCCTTGAGCTGTTCTTGTGTGAGAGCAAGAATTTCCTCTCTTGAAAAACCAAGCTTATCCATCTTTTCTAAAAAGGCGTGGATATGTTCCTGTGCAAATTCACTTTTCAGTTGCTTTAACATCCCTTCGTCCTCCGTGATCAGCCGTCCGCTGGTGCGCTTTGCATAGACGATACCGCTTCTTTCCAGTTCGGATAAGGCTTTCTGCATTGTGTTGGGGTTTACTGCAGCCTCAAGGGCAAGCTCCCTCACAGACGGCAGCTTGTCTCCGGGACGGTAAACACCGGAAACAATGTCTAATTGTATTCTCTCCATTAACTGAAGATAGATTGGTCTGTTATTATCCAGATCCCATGGCATATTGTTCACCTCTCTTAGTTGCTAAACTGTGTATAAAATAACCAAGCCTATTGTATTAATCAAGTAGTACAATAATATTATCGCACAGCAAAAGCAGTATGTCAACAATCAATCGAAAAATAGAATTAAAAAACTCCGGCCGGAGTCATATTTTGGGGAAAATATAATTCCGGCCGGAGTAAAAATATATTCGATCATACATTATTCAATTGGTACAAAATCAGCAACTCCATGTTTGCAGAGCGGACAGATGAAGTCGTCCGGCAGTTCGTCACCCTCGTAGATGTAGCCGCACACTTCACACACGAACCCTTTTTTGCCTTCCGTTTCCGGTTTTGGCTTCACGTTGCTCTGGTAATAGTTGTAGGTCATGGTCTCAACATTGGAGAGCACGCGGGCTTCTGTCACCGTACAGATGAACATGCCGTGTGTATCGAGATCTACATATTGTTCAACTTTGAGTGACATGAATGCGTTGATATATCTTGGCAGGAACACAAGTCCGTTGTCAGAACGCAAAGGTTCCCAATCTGCGAATTTATCAACTGTCCGCCCGCTCTGGAATCCAAAGTTCTGGAATACTTTGAATGGTGCTTCTGTAGACAGGCAGTTCACATTCATGATACCGGACTGCTTGATGACATGGTGTGAATAATTTGCCTTGTTGATGCACACAGCTACGCGGTTCGGACTGTCGGTAACCTGGGATACCGTGTTGACGATCAGTCCGTTGTCCTTTGTACCGTCGTTGGAGGTCACTACATACAGACCATAGCCAATCTTAAAGAGTGCGGTATAATCATGCTTATTGGCTGTTTCATCATGCTGCGCAAGATAGTTTTTGCAGAATTCCTCTGCCAAAGCTTCAAGCTGTGCGCTGCTGTCCTCATTAAGTGCAGACTTGATGGATACCGTAGTCTTGGCAAAGGTAAGATTCTTGCAGCCTTCCAGCATCTTTTTCATGGTTCTAGCAGCCAGAGGTGCCCAGGAGCCATTTTCGATAAGACCAATCTTCCGATTCTGGAAATTGCGCTCAGTCAGATGGTTGATGAACTCACGCATGAACGGGAAGATATCTGCATTATAAGTGGTGGTAGCAAGGATCAGCTTGCCGTAGCGGAAAGCATCTTCAACAGCCTCAGCCATGTCGCAGCGTGCAAGGTCATTGACTACAACTTTAGGGCAGCCTTTTTTGCGCAGCTTGTCCGCTAAAAGCTCAACAGCTTTTTTCGTATTGCCATAGACGGAAGTGTAGGCAATCACGATTCCTCCGGATTCCACGCCGTAGGAGGACCAGGTGTTGTAAAGGTTGAGATAATAGCCAAGGTTCTCCGTCAGAATCGGTCCGTGCAGCGGGCAGATGATCTGAATGTCAAGTCCGGAAGCTTTCTTTAGCAGATTCTGTACTTGTGCGCCGTATTTGCCTACGATACCGATATAGTAGCGGCGAGCTTCACACGCCCAGTCTTCTTCTACATCCAGAGCTCCGAACTTACCGAAACCGTCTGCAGAGAAAAGAACTTTGTCGTGAGCATCATAAGTAACGAGAACTTCCGGCCAGTGCACCATGGGCGCACCGACAAAGGCAAGTTCATGCTTCCCGAGAGACAAAGTGTCACCTTCTTTGACTACAACCTGGCGGTCTTCGAAGTCTGTGCCGAAGAACTGCCCCATCATGACAAATGCTTTTGTGCTGGAGACGATCTTTGTATCAGGATAGACCTTCATGAAATTGGCGATATTGGCGGAGTGATCTGGCTCCATATGCTGCACGATCAGATAATCGGGTGCTTTTCCTCCTGTTGCATTCTGGATATTATCCAGCCATTCATGGGTGAAACGGGCATCAACGGTATCCATAACAGCAATCTTATCATCCATAATTACATAGGAATTGTACGCCATGCCGTTTTCAACAACATACTGACCCTCAAATAAATCAATGTCGTGGTCATTAACGCCTACATATTTAATGTCATTCGTAATAATCATCATATTCGCTCCTTTGGTTTATAATTTTTCTATTGAGCATTATATCATAATAATTTCCAAATGGCTGTTTTTTATTGAAAAAAATCAAAGATTATTAATATTTTTCCGGCAGGATTATTAAGAAATGTCTGATAAAATACTTGAAAAGTACAGAAGGAGGAGTGGGTAATGGGAAGGTTTATCGAGATTTTTTCATTTTACGAGCTGGCTTGCGTTTTTTTGCCGTGTCTTTTATATTTGGAATTCAGGGCGGTGAAAGAACGGAAGGCAGGAAGAAGAATCTCAGGTGTTTATCTTGGGTGGGTCTGTGTTTTTCTGGTATATCTTTGGATGGTGTTTGATGTGACCGGTGTGGGAATCGTGGGTGATATCTTGCGTAATATGCCGGATATCTTTATTGGCGGAACGAATTTTGTACCTTTTGATTCTTTGGGTATGGGATTTGTGTTAAATATTGTGATGTTTATGCCCTTTGGCTTTCTGGCACCTTTAATCTTTAAGGACAGCAGGGCATTGGGGAGAACTGTAGCCGCAGGAGCTGTGTTCTCCCTGCTGATAGAATTGAGCCAGATTTTTAATTTCCGGGCGACGGATGTGGATGATCTGATAGCGAATACATTCGGAGCGTGTATCGGGTATCTGCTCTGGTACGTTTTTACGAAAATCGCAGGGGAACGTCTTTATGCGGCGTCGGGGAGGAGATGGGAGGTGCTCCGGTATGCGCTGCTGGCAATGGCGGGGGTGTTCTTTCTTTATCATCCATTTTTGATTATTATTTGAATGCTCACTTTTTCTTATTCATTCTCCGCAATGATCTTTTCTTTCATCCCCGGATCGAATTTATTCTCAAGCAGCATCTCAATCTCATATTTATATGGGGCGTAAGATTTCTTGACCTTCGTGGGGGAAGGGATGTAGGGCGTCTCTAAAATCTTCGGTACATCCGCAAAGTCCGGATGGTGTACGATGTAGGACAGCGCGTCGAATCCGATCTCTCCGAATCCGATATTCTCATGGCGGTCTTTTTTGGCGCCCGCAGGATTCTTTGTGTCATTGATATGGAAGACGGCAATCTGATCTTTTCCGATCATTCGGTCGAATTCACCGATAACGCCGTCAAAATCGTGGATGATGTCATAGCCGCTGTCATGGGTGTGGCAGGTGTCAAAGCAGACACGAAGCTTGTCGCTTAAGGTCACGCCGTCGTAGATGCGTGCAAGCTCTTCAAAAGAGCGTCCAACCTCTGAGCCTTTTCCTGCCATCGTCTCCAGGGCGACGTAAAGATTTGTATCCTTTGTGAGTACTTCGTTAAGTCCTTTGATGATCTGACTTGTGCCGGTATCTGTACCTTCGCCTACGTGGGCGCCGGGGTGGAGGATCAGGACTTTGCTTTTACAGGCTTCGGTGCGCGCAATCTCCGTTCGCAGAAAATTTACTGCAAGCTCGTAAGTCTCCGGCTTGACTGCATTGCCCAGATTGATGATATACGGAGCATGTACGACAACTTCATGGATGCCGTGCTTCTCCATATATGTCCAGGCGGCATCAATATTCAGTTCGCTGATATCCTTTCGTCTTGTATTCTGTGGTGCTCCGGTATAGAACATGAATGTGTTGGCGCCGTAAGAGACAGCCTCTTTTGCCGAGCCAAGCAGCATGTCCTTGCCGCTCATTCCTACATGGGAACCTATTTTCATCTGTGTATCTCCTTTTTGTTTATTTAATAATAGTAATTGTTACTGATATAATAACACGGGATAGAATATTTGGCAATAATAGTATGGACTTTTTTGGCAAAATATAATACGATGATGTAGGCGGAAAAGCATTAGAATGATAAATCAGGAGGAATATCATGAAAAAAATCATAGATTTTATTGAAGAAGAGCTGGGCGTGGCTTTTGAGAAGGCGGGGTATGACCGGGAGTTAGCGAAGGTTACACTGTCTAACCGTCCGGATCTGTGCGAGTATCAGTGCAATGGGGCTATGGCGGGAGCGAAGGCGTATCACAAAGCTCCCTTTATGATCGCGGATGATGTGATCGCGAATCTGACAGAGAAAGAATATATTGGGGAAATCGAGGCGGTGAAGCCGGGATTTATCAATATGAAGCTTGAAAAGGAAGCGGTATCGGCATATCTTAACCGGATGAGGGAAGCGGGGGACTTAGGTGTCGAGAAGGCCAAAGAGCCGGAGATGATCGTCGTGGATTACGGCGGGCCGAACGTGGCAAAGCCGCTCCATGTAGGGCATCTCCGCTCGGCGATCATCGGTGAGAGCGTGAAACGTATTGCCAGAAAAGCCGGACATAAGGTGTTGGGGGATATCCACTTAGGAGATTGGGGTTATCAGATGGGGCTGATCATTACAGAGCTTAGAAAGCGTGAGCCTTCTCTTCCTTATTTTAATGAGGATTTTGCAGGAGAGTACCCAAAGGAGGCGCCGTTTACGATCAGTGAATTAGAGGAAATCTATCCTACAGCCAGCGCTAAAGCGAAGGAAGATGAGGCGTACCGGGAGGAGGCGCTCCATGCTACTTATCTGCTTCAGAACGGGCACAGAGGATATACAGCGGTCTGGAAGCACATCATGGAGGTATCCGTTACAGACCTCAAGAAGAATTATGACAATCTGAATGTAGAATTTGACCTCTGGAAAGGGGAATCAGATGCTCAGAGTGATATTCCGGACATGATCGAGAGACTTAAGGCAGAAGGGTTTGCCCATATGGACCAGGGGGCTCTTGTCATCGATGTGCAGGAGGAGTCTGACACGAAGGAGATTCCGCCGTGTATGGTGCAGAAATCAGACGGTGCGTCTCTTTACGGCACGACAGACCTTGCAACACTGGTTCAGCGTCAGAGGGACTACCAGCCAGATCAGGTGATCTATCTGGCGGATAAGCGTCAGGAGCTTCATTTTGTACAGGTGTTCCGTGCGGCGAAAAAATCAGGGATCGTGCCGGAGCATACAGGACTTTCTTTCTTAGGCTTCGGGACCATGAATGGCAAGGACGGCAAGCCTTTCAAGACAAGAGAAGGCGGGATCATGCGTCTGGAAAACCTGATTGCAGACATCGAGGAGGAGATGTATAAGAAGATTACCGACAACCGGACGGTAGAGGAGGGGGACGCAGCAGCTACAGCGAAGATCGTAGGTCTCGCTGCCATCAAGTATGGGGACCTTTCCAATCAGGCTTCGAAAGATTATGTGTTTGATGTGGACAGGTTTACGTCCTTTGAGGGGAATACGGGGCCTTATATTTTATATACGATTGTCCGGATCAAGTCGATCCTGAATAAATATACGGCAGATGGAGAAGGTCTTAGCGGTCTTAAGGTCATTGCGGCGGGAAGTGACGGAGAGAAAGAGTTGATGCTTGAAGCTGCAAAATACAATGAAGTGATGGCAGCAGCGTATGAGGAGCTTGCTCCCCATAAGATCTGTGCTTATATCTATGATCTGGCAAATGCTTTTAACCGGTTTTATCATGAGACGAAGATTCTCAGTGAAGAAGACGCAGAGCGTAAGAAGAGCTATATCGCACTGCTTGTGCTGGTGAAGGAAATCCTGGAGTCATGTATCGATGTGCTGGGCTTTGAAGCGCCGGAGCGGATGTAGAGAAGGATGTGAAGAAATATGCAGGAAACTGAGAAGCTGTTTTACGAGGACAGCCATTTAAAGGAATTTGATGCTATAGTGTGCGAATGTGTGCCGGATGGGGAGAAGTATAAGATCATTCTTGACCGGACCGCATTTTTCCCCGAGGGCGGAGGCCAGTATGCAGATACGGGATATCTTGATAAAGTAAAGGTACTTGATGTCCGGGAGAAGGAGGATGTCGTATATCACATCACGGAAGAGCCGCTTTGTGAGGGAGTCAAGGTACACGGACGGATCAACTGGGAAGAGCGGTTCGGGAAGATGCAGCAGCACTCCGGCGAGCATATCGTATCGGGGATTGTCCACGAACAGTTTGGCTACAACAATGTGGGATTCCATCTGGGAAGCGATTACTGTACGCTGGATTTTGACGGACCTATTACGAAGGAACAGCTTAAGGAGATTGAGCAAAGGGCTAATGGAGCAGTTTTTGAAAATGTGGATATCCAGGTGTCCTATCCTTCTAAGGAAGAGCTTGCCGCGATGGATTACCGAAGTAAGATTGAAATCGAGGGACAGGTACGGATCGTGACGGTTCCTGGGTATGATGTCTGCGCCTGCTGTGCGCCTCATGTGAAAAAAACCGGGGAGATCGGGCTGATCAAACTGGTGAATATGATGAATTACAAGGGCGGTGAGCGTATTACCATGCTCTGCGGATACCGGGCTCTTAAAGATTATGACAGGAAAGAGGAGAGTGCTAAGGCGATTTCTGCGTCGCTGTGTGCCAAGGAGACAGATATCGTCCAGGCGGTGGAGCATCTTAAGGGAGAACAAGCATCGCTTAAAGGAAAGCTGGCATCGCTCCAGCAGAAGATGATCATATATCTGGCTCAGGAGATCGATCTGTCGGAGGATGTGGTCACTGTGTTTACCCAGGAGCTTTCGGGAAATGCGCCGAGAGAGCTGATGAACCAGCTTCTGTCAAGAGGGGCGAAGGTGTGTGCGGTATTCGCAGGGACAGAAGATGACAATTACCGGTATGTGATCGGAAGCCATACGGAGGATGTGCGCCCGCTGTGTAAGAGGCTGAATGAGCTGTTCGCAGGCAGAGGCGGCGGAAAAGCAGGGATGGTGCAAGGGTCTCTTACAGGCAGTGAAGAGGCCGTAAGAGAAGCTTGTAAAACAGCAGGCAAAAAGATGATATCAGAAAGGAATGCGTAATGGAAAAATTTAAGAAACTTGTGGCGGCAGCACCGGTGAATCTGGTGGGATGGGCCAGAGAAGAATTGAAAGATTATGCGGAGGAGGTAGTATTTTATACAGAGCCGCCGAAAGATGACAGTGAATTGATCGAGAGGATCAAAGATGCAGATGCGGTTCTTGTAGGATTTGCTACCGGGGTAGGAAGACAGATACTTGAAAAAGCTCCCTCTCTGAAATATGTAGGTATGATCTGCAGCCTCTATTCAGAGGAGAGCGCAAATGTGGATATCGCATTTGCACGAACGAGAGATATTACTGTAAAAGGCGTGCGTAACTATGGGGATAGAGGTGTGGCTGAATATGCGGTCTATCAGCTTATTAAGATTCTTCATGGTTATGGATTTCCGCTTCGGGGTACGAAGATGCGTGAGATTACAGGGCTTAAGGTAGGTATGATCGGAATCGGTGATTCCGGAGGGCTGATCGCCGATGCATTACACTTTTTTGGGGCAGAGGTATCTTACTTTGCAAGGAGTGTAAAGCCAGAACGAGAAGAGCAGGGGATCCACTATAAGCCGTTGGCAAAGCTTCTTAGTGACAGTGAGGTTGTATTTACTTGTCTGAACAAGAATACAATCCTTTTACATGAGGAAGAGTTGAAGCTTTTAGGGAACGGGAAGATCATGTTTAACACGTCAATCGGTCCGGCCGCGGATATGGAGGCGCTGGAAGACTGGATCAAACAGCCTGGGAATCTGTTTTGCTGTGATATGACAGAAGCACTGGGAGATATGTCTGAAGAAGTAAGAAACCGGAATAACGTAATCTGTATCGGGGCATCTTCAGGGATGACGTTCCAGGCCTATGAGCTGCTCAGCAGGAAATCTCTGGATAATATAAAATCATATTTGGAGAGTGTATAGAAAAAGGGGAGTTTCTATACAAATTTAATATTGGTTTAATCTTTATTCTATAAGATGGCAAACGACAACAGTATAACTTTTAGGTAGGTTATACCAGATAAATATAACAATAAGGGGATACTAAAATGAAGAGAAGACACAGGATAATTGCGGCATTGCTAATCTTTAGTATGGCAATTTCTGCTTTCTCAGAGCCAGTGCTGGCAAAAGAATTGGAGAAGGCAGAGACCGTTTCGGAAACCAGCGATTCAGCGTCGGGTGTTTTGGAAGGAGATACTGACGGGCAGAGCCAATCTGAGGCAGACACAGACATGGAGTCTGGGCAGGAGCAAGGTAAGACGGATGTGAGAGTGGACTCTGTGTCCGGACAGACGCAGGAGACGGAGGAAGATACAGCCGTAAAGTCACAGGAGGACCAAGATAAGGATTCTGCGACCGAACCGCAGGAAGCAGGAGACAGCGAAGATACAACGCAGGAGACACAGCAGGATACGGCTATGTCATCTGAGGACATGGATGATCCGGGACGGGGAAGGCTCGGGGGCTATGATGTTCCGGAAGAATTTTTTGGAGAAGGCAAGGTGATGCGTGCAGCGTCAACATCGGTTACGCATGACAGCAGATTTACCGGCTATACTATAAAGCAGGGAATTGATGTATCGAAGTGGAACAATACGATTAACTGGAGTAATGTAAAAAAAGCCGGGATTGAGTTCGCATTTGTCCGTACTTCCTATAGAGGTACAGAGACAGGGAAGCTGGCCATGGACCCGAAGGCAGCGGTAAATATGAGTGGTGCGGCAGCAGCCGGAATCCGGGTTGGAGCGTACATATTTTCTCAGGCGATCACGAAGGCCGAGGCTGTGCAGGAGGCAGAATATCTGCTGGAATCAGTAAAGGGTTATAATATCACGATGCCTTTGGTATTCGACTTTGAATATTATTCCGGCGGACGGCTTTCAAAAGCAAAATTAAGTAAGAGAGCGCAGACAGATATATGTCTGGCATTTTGCGACAGAATTAAAGAAGCAGGCTATACGCCTCTTGTATATGCGAATTTGAGTATGTTTACCAAAGATTTGTATGCATCAGAAATTACTGCAAAATATCCGGCGTGGCTGGCGCGCTATAACAATGTAGCAGGTTACAGCGGAGACTATGATTTCTGGCAGTATACTTCTTCGGGAAAAGTATCAGGAATTTCAGGAAATGTAGATATGAATTACTGGTATATAAAGCCGGGGAGCAATATGTCCTATGGAACGGGCAGCCTGTCATCCTCCACGCAGAATTCAGTGACGCTATCGGCGCCGGCAACTCCGAAGTTATCGGGAAAAGCCACGTCTTATGACAAGGTAAAATTGTCCTGGAAGAAAGTTTCCGGTGCATCTGGATATGTATTATACCGCTATGATTCTTCAAAAAAGAAATATGTAAAGATTAAGACGATCAGCAGCGGAAAAACGGTTTCCTATACGGATACGGGCAGGAGTATGGGGAAAACCTATAAATATAAGATAAAAGCTTATAAAAAGGCGAATGGAAAAACAGCGTATTCCAGTGCGTCAAAAGCAGTCAGTGTAAAGACAGAATCTACAATGACAGGGAAGACGAACGGAACGAGTATCGTTGTCCGCTCAGGTCCTGGCACATCGAAGAAGGCGCTTAAAAAACTGGGCATTAATACCGGCGTGACGATAACCGGAACGAGCGGGAGCTGGTATCGGATCTCCCTTAAAGTCAATGGAAAAACAAAAACGGGATATATCAAAAAAACATACGTGACGATAATCCGTAAGCCGACTTTAAGTGTTTCAGCCGCTTCAACAAGCAAGATGACATTGAAATGGGATAAGATATCCGGTGCAAGCGGTTATCAGATTCAGCGTTACAATGATTCAAAAAGAAAATATGTGACAGTTAAGACGATAAAGAAAGGCTCTACAACATCTTATACGAACAGCGGTCTTAAGAAGAATAAGACTTATAAATATCGGATGCGGTCTTATAAGACCGTAAGAGGAAAGAAGATATACAGCTATTACTGTTCGGCGAAGAGCGGGAAGACGAAATAATAAATTGAATATTACGATTAATAGAAGCAGGTAAATTCAGCTACCTGCTTCTTTTTTCTGTATTTCTAAAAGTTGATCAATCTGCTGAAGGATATATTTCTGGTATTCTGGTTTCAATTTAGAGAGCCGGATAATCATTGACATGCAAAGAAGGAGACAGGTATAATTACATTAGATTATAAACGTTGTGGCATATGTAGAAGTAAAGGAGAAGAAAGATGAGGAGAGATGCAGTTCAAAGAATGATACCGCTTTTGTTTCTTGCGGTTTTGTGTGTAAGTTTATGTGGGGGAGTTACGGTTAGAGCAGGGGATATTAGTCCTGACGTTGAGGTGCAGCAATCAGTTGCTTTAGGAAACCCTCAGATAGTGGCGGATTCCAGTATGACGGCAGGCCAAAAGGTTACATGGGATTGTGTTTTCTTTGGAAGTTATCCGCAGAGTGAAGTGCAGGGGACAGATTCCATATATGAGACGTTGGAAAATGCATCGAATTGGAGGAACGACGAGATTGTATTAAACGGAAATAAATATCGCCGGATAAAAAAAGAAAACGCTACATTTTCTTCTGACAAAAGCTCTTATTATCCATGGCCGGATTCCACTACATGGCATTATTTCAAATATGAGCCAATCAAATGGAGAGTGCTAAGCATAGAAGGTAATCGGGTGCTTCTTTTATCGGATATTGCATTGGATACACAAAAGTATAATACTGAAAAAGCAATTGTAAAATGGGAGAACAGTACAATACGCAGTTGGCTCAATGGGTACGGCGCATCCTCCAATGTGCAGAATACAGATTTTAGCGCAAAGAATTTCATCGGGAGTGCCTTCGATTCAGGGCAGCAGGCGGCTATTACATCTGTATTATTAGAGAACAAGGGCGATATTAATTATGGTACGGGAGAGGGCGAACCGACAAAAGATCCGGTATTTCTCTTATCGGATGATGATTTATACGGAGGCATGGCAAAGTCGTATGGCTTCGTTTCGAAAAATGATACAGCTACATCGAAGGAAGCTGCAAAAACATATGATGAGGCCCGGAGGTGTAAGAGCAGTACTTATGCAAAAGCAATGGGCGCAATTACTGATTTGACCCCCGGAGTTAAAGGCAATTGCAGATGGTGGCTTCGGACAACTGCCTTTTGGGAGGGCACATCGATCAATCTGATAGATGTATATAGTACCGGTGAAGTGGATTATACCGGTCACGGTCCACAGCAGGCCAATGATGTGGTACGCCCTGCCCTTTATCTTGATTTGACTAAGAATCAGCATGAATATGCGGGAAAAGTGGATTCTGGTGAAATCCTAAAGGATTCGGAGATGCCGGCCCCTGTAATACCAAAGAAACCAGTAGGAGAGATAAAAAAGCCGGCAATAAAAGTATCGGATTTGTCTTTATCAGGTATATCTAAGAAAATTGCGGCTGGGAAAAAGATAAAACTGACGGCAAATATATCTCCGGCTAATGCCGCAGATCCATCTGTTATATGGTCATCGAGTAATACGAAGGTTGCGAAAGTAAGCAGTTCCGGTGTGGTCACTATAAGTAAAAAATCCGGAGGAAAAACGGTGACCATTACGGCAACCGCGGCAGACGGCAGCGGTGTGGCGGCATCCTACAAGATAACGTGTATGAAAGGTGTGGTCAAGAAAGTAACTCTTTCCGGAAAGAAAACGGTAAAGGTTGGAAAGACACTTAAGCTTAAGGGAAAAGTCAAGGCATCGAAAAAGGCCAATACAAAACTGAAATGGATAAGCAGTAATACAAAATATGCGAAAGTAAGCAGCTCCGGCAAAGTAAAAGCGCTCAAGGCAGGAAAAGGGAAGAAAGTCAAGATTACTGCTATGGCGACAGACGGAAGCGGAAAGAAGAAATCTATAACAATAAAAATAAAGTAACAAAACAGCGGAGCCCCTTTGAAAACTCAAGTCTCCAGTCGTTGACAAATCAGCCCCTGCTCATTATAATTAGAAAATAGCGAATGAATGTAGATTTGAGGAGAACAATATGAAAAAATACGGAGTAAATGAATTAAGAAAGATGTTCCTTGAGTTTTTTGAGAGCAAGGAGCATCTGGTGATGAAGAGCTTTTCCCTGGTGCCGCACAATGATAAGAGCCTTTTGCTCATCAATTCGGGCATGGCGCCGTTGAAACCATATTTTACCGGGCAGGAGGTTCCGCCGAAGAAACGGGTGGCGACCTGCCAGAAGTGCATCCGGACGGGGGATATTGAGAACGTAGGGAAGACTGCCCGCCACGGCACGTTTTTTGAGATGCTTGGGAACTTTTCTTTCGGGGATTACTTTAAGGATGAGTCGATTCACTGGACGTGGGAATTCCTGACAGAGGTTGTGGGGCTTGAGGCGGACAGGCTGTATCCGTCCATCTATCTGGATGACGATGAGGCGTTTGAAATCTGGAATAAGAAAATCGGGATTCCGGCGGAGAGGATTTTCCGTTTCGGGAAAGAGGATAATTTCTGGGAGCACGGCTCTGGCCCATGCGGCCCATGCTCGGAAGTCTACTATGACAGGGGCGCAGAGTACGGCTGCGGGAAAGAAGGCTGCACGGTAGGGTGCGACTGCGACCGCTATATGGAGATCTGGAACAATGTCTTTACCCAGTTTGACAATGACGGGCATAACAACTATACGGAGCTTGACCAGAAGAATATTGATACGGGCATGGGCTTAGAGCGCCTTGCCTGCGTGGTGCAGGGCGTGGATTCCATGTTTGACATCGATACCCTTTTTGCCCTCAGGGAGCATGTGTGCCGGATTGCGGGGGTAGGGTACGGAAAAGGGGATGAGGCCGACGTCTCTGTGCGCGTGATCACGGACCATATCCGTTCGGTGACCTTTATGATCTCGGACGGAATCCTGCCGTCCAACAGCGGGCGCGGATATGTCCTTAGGAGGCTCCTTCGGAGAGCCAGCCGACATGGGCGCCTTCTCGGCATTGACAGGGAGTTTTTAATTGAGCTGGCGCAGACGGTGATTGACGGCTCGAAGGACGGCTACCCGGAGCTTGAGGAGAAGAAAGACTTTATCTTTAAAGTGATCGCGAAAGAGGAAGAGCAGTTCAATAAGACCATCGACCAAGGGCTTTCCATCCTGGAAAAGATGGAGGAGGAGATGGTAAGGAAGGGCGTAAAGACCCTCTCCGGCGAGGATGCGTTCCGCCTTTATGACACCTATGGATTCCCGGTTGACCTGACTATCGAGATTCTGGAGGAAAAGGGGCTTTCCGTTGACGGTGAGGGCTTTGAAAAGGCGGTAAATGAGCAGAAGGCGAAAGCGAAGGGAACTTTCGGAGAGCACAATTACAGCGGCAGGGAGGCGACGGTCTATGATGAGATTAATCCGGCTGTCACAAGTGCTTTTGTAGGATATGACCGGACGGTTTCCCAGTCAAAGGTGACGGTGCTTACGACGGAGGAAGAGCTTGTGGAGGCGCTGTCCGATGGGGATAAGGGAACGGTTTTCGTGGAGGAGACTCCGTTTTATGCCACCAGCGGCGGCCAAGAGGCGGACACCGGGGTAATCTGCGGGGAAGGGTTCGCGTTCTGCGTGGAGGATACGCTGAAACTCCCCGGCGGCAAGATTGGGCATAAGGGGCATGTGACGAAAGGTATGGTGAAAATCGGCGATACGGTGACTCTTGAGATTGACGCGAAGAAGAGAAGGCTTTCGGCAAATAACCACAGTGCCACCCATCTGCTGCAGAAGGCGCTCAGGGAGGTTCTTGGAAATCATGTGGAACAGGCGGGGTCTTCAGTCAATGAGGACAGGCTGCGCTTTGACTTTACGCATTTTTCTGCTATGACTCCGGAGGAGATTAAAAAAGTCGAGGACATCGTAAATGAGCAGATTGCCCGCTGCCTTCCGGTAAAGGTGGAGAACATGCCCATAGAGGAGGCGAGAAAGACCGGCGCGGCGGCTCTCTTTGGGGAGAAGTACGGCGATATCGTGCGGGTAGTGAGCATGGGAGAGTTCTCTAAGGAGTTCTGCGGAGGAACCCATGTGGAGAATACAGGCGTCATCACGGCGTTTAAGATTATATCCGAGACCGGCGTGGCGGCCGGAGTAAGGCGTATCGAGGCTCTGACTTCCGAGGGGCTTATGGGGTATTATAATGGGCTCGAGGGCAGGCTTTCGGAGATTTCAAAGCTTATGAAGGCGAAACCGGAGCAGCTCATGGAAAAACTTAAGTCTCTGCTGGCGGAGAATAAGGCGTTAAAGAGCGAGATTGAGAGCCTTAAGAGCAGACAGGCGGCAGACGCTCTGGGCGATGTGATGGACCAGGTGACGGAAGTGAACGGGGTGAAACTTCTCGCCGCAAAGGTAGAGGGCGTGGACATGAACGGACTGAGAGACCTTGGCGACCAGTTGAAGGATAAGCTGGGCGAGGGCGTAGTCGTTCTGGCGTCACCGGCGGGAGGAAAGGTTAACCTTATGGCGACTGCCACAAAGGCGGCCATCGACAAGGGAGCACATGCAGGGAACCTGATCAAGGCGATTGCGGCGCTTGTCGGAGGGGGCGGCGGCGGACGCCCGAACATGGCGCAGGCCGGCGGAAAGAATCCGGAAGGCATTGACGCGGCGCTTGAGAAGGCGAAGGAGACCCTGGCGGAGCAAGTGTAATGCAGGAAAACTGTCAATCAGTTTATGGTTGGCAGTTTTTTCAGGCTTGTTTCTTTTTTTGCATTTTTTCTGTAACGAAACTTGTATTTTTTACTCTTATAGATAGGAGGTGGGCTGGTGCAGGATTTTGAAAAAATCTATGTAGACTATCTGCGCGACGTATATAATTTCCTGTTAAAATTAAGCGGCAGTGAAGATATTGCCGAGGAGCTTACCCAGTCCACATTTTCCATTGCGTTTGAGAACCTGGGGAAATTCCGCGGAACGTGCAAGATGTCCGTCTGGCTGTGCCAGATTGCCAAGCATGAGTATTTTGCGTATTGTAAAAGAGAGCGTCCTCTCGTAAGGGAGGAGGCGGCAGAGGAGCCCGTCGGGGGGAATCTGGAGGAGCGTTTTATCGACCATGCGGAGCAGATACGCATCCATGAAGTCCTCCATGTGCTGCCGGAGCCGTACAAGGAGGTCTTTACCCTGCGGGTCATGGCGGAGCTTTCCTATAAGGATATCAGCCGGCTGTTCGGAAAGTCGGAATCGTGGGCGAGGGTGACGTATTACCGGGCGAAATGTATGATCATAGAGCGGTTAGAAGGGGGGCGGAAATGATGAAGTGTGAGGTAATCAGGGATTTGATGCCCTTGTATCTGGACGATTGCTGCAGTGAGGGCAGCAGGGAGCTTGTGGAGGAGCATCTGAAAGAATGCGGTTCCTGCCGGAAACTATCCGAGCAGATGCGGCAGGAGCTTGTAGTGGGAGCGGAGGAAAAACAGGAGAATCTCCGGGAGGAGGAGCTTTTGCAGACCGGGAAAGAGGTAATCAAGACGGAAGTCCGGGGAGATTATCTGGAGCATGTGGTCTGGATGGATATTCCTCTCAATATCTTGCTGGTCATATTCAGCATCGGCACATTTTCAGAGTGGAATGCGATAAACAATATAACGTATTCTCTGGAGTCTTTTGACAGGATGTCCTGGGGGCCGGAGCTTTTGATGAATATGTACGGGTGCGTGGGAACGCCCTTTATGCTGGGGCTTGCGCTGTACGGCATCATCGGCGAGGTCTGGTATCTTTTAAATGTGAGGAAAAAACGTGAGACGGCAATCCTGACATGTGTCGCCATCCAATCCGTACTTTTTAAGGCGACGATGTTTGTAACCTTTGCACTTGTGGGAATCTGCCTCGTCTTTGAGTGATAATGGCGTGCGGCGAAAGCAGGAGCAGGAAGGAGTGAGGCAGGCATGAAAAGAGACAGAATTTCTCCCGGTCAGAAAATATTTTCCTGTATGGTTTATCTGGTCAGTATTTTTCTGATGTTTTTCCCCTGGATTACCGTCGGGGAAAAGAAGTATCATATTTTCGGGATGGTGGCAGAGCTTAAGAGGACAGGACTTAAGGAGCTGGCTGCGGGCGGCAGCGTGTCCGCCCTCAATATGGATACGCTTAAGATAGGGCTTTGGGTGGAATGGGGGCTATTCCTGCTGCTGGCTGTCTTTTCTGTGCTGCATATGGCGGCAGTTTTAAGAAACAAAAGACGCTGGTGGAATGTGTTTGCATTGTTTACTTCCATTGCGCTGTGTATGTGGAATGCCTCCGGCGACACCGTTACTGCCCTGAATGCAGGAAATGCCTTTATGTGGTGCTTTCCGCTTGTATTTTTGCTGCTCAGCGGGATTGAGTTTATCGCCGGGAAGGCGATGGAGCAGTGGAGGGAGATGAACCGGGAGGCGAAGGCGCTTAAGGATAAGGAGAGGGCGCAGAAGGAAGAGGAGGAGAGAAGGCTTGCATTTGACGGCAGGTATAATCCTCTATTCTATCGGTTTCTTTGGAAGAACTTAAAAAAGACGTGGCGAGATTATGTGCTGCTTGTATTTTGCAGCAGTCTGGTGTTCTTTTTTATCGTGGTTGGGTTCGGTATGCGCGCGCTCCTTAACAAAGAAAATAATATCGAGGGCGTGGTACAGGCAGTGGGGAGCCTCAGCGGCATCCTTATGAATGTCATGTTCCCGCTGGCGATTGTGTCTGCGGTCATTATTATCATTCTGTCTTTTTATTATCTGAGATGCCGCGCGAAAAACTATGGGATTTTTCTGACTCTTGGCATGAGAAAGCGCACTCTGCAGTTTTTTGTGGGGCTGGAGTTTGTGTCCGTCCTTGGATTTACGATACTGCTCGGAGGAATCTTTGGCGCGCTTGCGCTGCGTCTTTTTACCGGGAAATCAAAGATGCTTTTGGGCGTGGGCCTTGAGATGCGCTCGGTGGGGGTGTTTCCCTATGTGCAGGCAGTTCTTGCCCTGTTTTTGCTTTATCTCGTGGCGTTTATGGCGGCCCGGGATATCTTTGTGTCGTTCCGTCTCGGAAGTTCCGCCGATTTACAGTCCATAAGAGAAAAAATGCCCGCAAAGCGCAGAAGGTTTTTTATCGGCGTGGGCGTACTGCTCATGCTCTACAGCGGTTTTGAGTACCGGCAGTTAAGAAACTTTGAGAAACCGTTCTTACTGTTCCTGTTCTTTATGGGGCTTTATCTTATGCTGCGTTACGGCCTGGCGGAGTATCTTCTTAGGGAGAGGAGGGAGCCGGGGTATCTTCGCAGGCTGATGATACATAACCAGCTTTTCCACAAGTCGAAGACCAATGCGGTGTATATTACGGCGATGGCAATTCTTATGTTCTGCGCGCTGTTTTATTTTCCCTTCCAGTTTATCTCGGTGCTGATTGCGGAGGATGAGGACGTCTTGTATCCGTATGATTTCGTGTGCATGGCAAATGCGGGGGATGAGGATATTTTCAGAAAGCTTGAGGAGGAGTACGGGGTTTCGCTGGAGTCTTATCCCATGGTGCGTGTGGCGAATTTAGATTCGACGGAGAAAACGGAGGGCGTGATGGAGCCTTCTCCGCCCCAGGGGCAGCAGATTGGGATTTCGGAGAGCACCTATCATGCGCTGAAAAAGAGGGAGGACAGTGCGTATCAGGAGGAATCCCTGGGGCTGGACAGCGCGGGGGAGAGCGTCTATCTTGTGCATCAGCAGGATAAGTCGGTCAAGGCCCAGCCGGTGGACTACTGGCTGTCCAGGAAGGAGCCGGCGCTGCACATCGGCGTACCCATTGACGGCGGCGTGGACGCGCAGACTGCATGTAGGGGAGAAGACGCGGCGTACCGTTTTAAAGAGATAAAAGGGGAGGAGATCGGGAGCCTTATCGGGGTGTTCGGACAGGGAAAGTGGGATAATCTGATTGTATTTTCGGATGCGTATTTTAAGGAGGCGCAGGAGCTTTGGAAAGTCACAGACCCCTTTACCGGAACGTCGATGACAGAAAAAGAGGCAGAGGAGTGCGGATACCCGGAGGAAATGTTTGTGCAGGGTCCCAGCGAGCTTGTGCTGATTCGGGCGGACAGAGAGAGCATTCCCGGGATTGAGAAAGAGCTTGAGGCGTTCCGGGAAAGACATGCGGGGGATGAGCGGTATAACAATGCGGTGCAGAGCTGTTATATCAAGAAGAATGCGGTGCAGAAACTCCGGACGGAGCGGATTATGAAATGTGTGATGAACGGGCTTATGTTCGTCCTGTTTTTGCTGATCTATTTTGTGCTTTTGATCGTCAAAGTCCTGATGGAGAGGGGAGCTGTCCTCAGGCGCTCGGAATTCCTCATGTGCATGGGGATGCGCCAAAAGGACAGGATGCGGCTTGTCCGGCGGGAGCTGTTCCGGTATTTTTATGTGCTGCCCGGGGGAATCGCGGCGGCCGGGGCGGGCGTCTTTACGGCGCTTGTCTTTAGTGCCAGGAAGTACCGGGCGGAGGATGTGTTAGGGTATCTTCGGATTGGGGCGCCTTTGTGGGCAGTGTGCCTGATGGTCACGGGTGGCTGCGTGGGAGCGGGGCTTTTTTGGTACGCATACAGGGTGGAGAGAGAAAAGAATATATAGCAAAGAAGTGGCAGTTGTTTTTTTGTATTCTGAAAGATATAATGTTAATTAGCACGGTGAAAGGGAGTGGATGTATGGCGCGGATAGTCGGAATCGGACACCAGGATTTTGAACAGCTGGTTGCGAGCGGATATTTTTATATAGATAAGACGAAGTTTATTAAAGAATGGTGGGAAAGCGGAGATTCTGTGACACTGCTCACCCGTCCGAGAAGGTTTGGGAAGACGCTGAATATGAGTATGCTGGAGAAATTTTTCTCAGTGAGATATGCAGGGCGGGGCAGTTTGTTTGAAGGACTGTCTATATGGGAAGATGAAAAGTACAGAAAACTGCAGGGAACATATCCGGTGGTTTTTTTGAGTTTTGCAGGCACGAAAGAAGACACTTTTGAAGAGGCGCGAAAGAGCATCTGCCGCACAATAGAAGAGCAGTATAATAAAAATGATTATCTGCTGGAAGGCAGCCTGATGAATGAGAAGGAAAAAAGATTTTATCAGGAAGTTACGGCGGATATGTCAGACAGTACTGCGGCGGCGGCATTGCGTTCCTTATCAGATTTTCTTTCCCGATATTATGGAAAAAAGACGATTATCCTGCTGGACGAGTACGATACTCCCATGCAGGAGGCATATGTTCATGGATACTGGGATAAGCTGACAGGTTTCATCCGGAGTATTTTTAATTCGGCGTTTAAGACAAACCCTTATCTGGAGCGGGCAGTTATGACCGGAATCACAAGGGTCAGCAAGGAATCTATCTTTTCTGACCTGAATAACCTTGAAGTAATTACAACCACTTCAACGAAATACGGAGATGCGTTTGGCTTTACCGAAGAAGAAGTATTTGCAGTATTAGATGAATTTGGACTGTCTGACAGAAAAAACAATGTGAAAACCTGGTATGATGGATTCACATTCGGTGAATGCACAGATATCTATAATCCCTGGTCGGTCATCAATTATCTGGACAAGAGGGAAGAAGGAACGTATTGGGCGAATACGAGTTCCAACAGCCTGATAGAAAAGCTTATAAGAGAGGGCAATCCGGATATCAAGCAGACATTTGAGCGGCTGCTTGACGGAGAAAATCTGGTTACAGAAATAGATGAGCAGATTGTTTACAATCAATTGAACCAGAATGAACAGGCGATATGGGCGCTCCTCCTTGCCAGCGGGTATTTAAAAGTAAACCGGTATAAGGCAATCATGGATGGGTATGGCGGCTGGAAGAAAGAATACACTCTTGGGCTTACTAATTTTGAAGTAAAGATCATGTTCCGGAATATGATACAGAGGTGGTTTGACCTTGTAAGACCGGAGTATAACCGGTTTATGAAAGCACTTCTTCTGGGGGACATTGATGCGATGAATGACTATATCAACAGCATATCACAGTCAGTATTCAGCTATTTTGACACAGGGAAAAATCCGTCGAAAAGTGAACCGGAAAGATTTTACCATGGTTTTGTGCTGGGGCTTATGGTGGAGCTTTCTGACCGCTATGTGGTTACTTCCAACAGGGAGAGCGGATTTGGACGGTATGATGTAATGTTAGAACCAAGAAGTAAGAGCGATGATGCAATCATACTGGAATTTAAAGTGTTCCAGCCGAGAAAGGAAAAGGAGCTGGCTGATACGGTAAAGGCGGCGCTAAATCAGATAGAGGATAAAAACTATGAGGCGGCTCTGATTGCGAAAGGAATCGAAAAGAAACGTATACGCAAATACGGGTTTGCATTTTGCGGGAATGAAGTATTGATTGGCTGCGATGCAGATGGATTGTCATAATTGCATCTATATGACAGGCAAGCAGATAGTTCTTATATAAAAGGCAGTTGACATAAATTTTTTATTATACTATGCTCACATTATGAGTTGCCGGCAGCTCTTCATTTTTTGAAAAAGGAGAGCGTATATGTATCATTTGAGATTTAAAGGAACCCATTATGACATGGGATATCGGTGGGGCTTGCGCCTGTTCGGGCGAGGGATATCGCTGCTTAACAATGTTCCGTTTGAGATTACGGAGGAGCGGATTGAATTTGCGGAGAGGTGCCGTCCGTTTTATGAGGAGTGGTATCCGGAAGTCCTTGAGGAGATTCGGGGGATTGCCGAGGGGCAGAAAGAAAAGACAGCGCTTTTTGAGGCTGTTTTACTCAGCATGTACTGCATCATGCCGGAGCAGAAATGCTCCTGCTTTGCTTTCCGGGAAGGGGAGCATGTGTGCCTTGCCAGGAACAGTGACTTCCTTACAGAGATTGAGAGTCTTAATATGAACTGCATCTATCGGTTTTCAGGCGGTTCTTACGCATTTTCCGGGAACACCACTGCATTTGCGGAGATGGAGGACGGGGTGAATGAGCAGGGGCTTGCCGTCGGACTGACGAGTGTGTACCCGAAAGCGCTGGGGTATGGGCTGAATGCCGGGATGCTTTTGCGTTACGGGTTAGAAAAATGCCGGAGTGTTAAGGAGTTTGCGGGGTTTTTAAAGAAAGTGCCGATTGCGTCCAGCCAGACCTTTACAGCAGTCGACAGGAGCGGGGCGGCAGCGCTCATTGAGTGCAATGCCAAGCGGACGGAAGTCTGCTATGCAGATGGGAAGAATCCTTTTGTCTCGGCGGTCAATGCATTCAATCTTCCCGGTATGAGGAAATACCGGGCGGAAGGGATGGACGACTGGAGAGCCGGGGAGCGGTATGAGACGATGCAGGCGGCATTTGCAGGGCGGGGGTAGGAAGAGCCGCTTGCTTTTGCCATGGATGTGCTTAAATTTCTGTGCCAGTATGACCGGGAGACCGGGAAGGATACGGTGTGGTCGGTGGTTTATGACGTGGGGGAGGGGAGGATTTACCGGTGTGAGGGGAATCCTTCCAGAAAACGGTTTGCGGAGGATGAGCGTAAAGTGCTTTTGACACGTTTGTAAGATGCAAGCAGCCAAGATATTTAGTGATATGCCCTCTTCAAGGCTGGAGAGGGCTTTTTTGCCGTCCGGGCATCATTTTTTCTGCGGAAAAGCTCCATACCGCAAGAATCATGAAACATCCGCAGGCAATCTGTGTTACATTGTTTTTCGTGAAAATATCTGGAGGAAACAAAGATGCGAGGTCAGAAAGCGTACATTGCCTTACAGGCGATTGCCTATATTGAGGATAACTTAAGAGAATGCCTGGAGCTTGGGCGGGTGGCGGATGCGCTCGGCTATTCAAAATTCCATCTGCACAGGCTGTTTTCCGAAACCGTGGGGCTGCCTCTCCACGAATATGTGAGGAGGCGGAGGCTTACGAAAGCCGCAGGGGAGCTTGTATATTCCGGGGAAACGGTGATGGACATTGCCCTTGCCAGCGGTTACGGGAGCCGGCAGGCTTTTACGGATGCTTTCCGGGCGATGTACAAAGCGGCTCCGGCAAGGTTTCGGGAGGCGGGGAAGTTTTACCCGCTGCAGTTAAATGCTTTTGCGGGCGCTCTTGGTGAGGAGCCGGTAAAAGGAGGATTCGTGCAGGGGGATATCACATATGCCGCCCCCTCGGATGCAGAGGGCTGGATGGGGCTTGCCAGGCTTAAGGTTGACGGCTATCCGTACTTTGACGAGGCAGAATATACGGAGAATCTTTACCGGTATATGGAAGAGAAACGCGCGCTGATTTTGCGAGACGGAGGAAGGGTCGTCGGGATTCTCGGGTTTTCCGGGACAGACGGAGGCTGCGTGAGGTTTTCGGGGGATTTCCGGGGGCGGGGGAGCATTGACTTTCTGGCGGTGCATCCCCAGTACCGCGCCCTTGGCATTGAAGAGCTGTTCCTTGGCAAGCTGACGGAAGAGATTTTCCCGGGCGGGGAGCTCAGCGTGACGACGTACCGGGCGGGAGACCGGGCGGATACGGGCTGCCGCGGGATGTACCTGCGCCTTGGGTTTCAGGAGAGGGAACTGCTTACCGAATACGGATATCCCACGCAGCGTTTTGTGTTTTCTCCGGGAGATAGACAGGAGGAAAACGATGATGCGTGAGACGGTCGCTGGTGAAAGTGTGAAAAGTAAAGCAGCCATCAATGAGAAGACAAAGGATGAAAGAATAAAGGATGAAAAAATAAATGGCGGAGGAGCAAGTGATGGAATCCCGGACACCCCCCTGGCGGGTGTAATCAACGTACTGTCTCTTCTGCGGTTCGCATTCCCAAGCATGGTGATGATGGTGTTTATGGGGCTGTACACCATAGCGGATACAGTGTTTGTATCCAGGTTTGTGAACGCGGACGCCCTGGCAAGCGTCAATATCGCCTGTCCGGCCATCAACCTTATTGTGGGGTTCGGAACGATGCTGGCGGCGGGAGGGAGCGCGGTAGTGGCGGCAAAGATGGGGTGCGGGAGGCTGCGGGAGGCCTGCCGTGACTTTACGGTGATCATTCTGGCGGGAGCGGTAATCGGTGCCGGGATTATGGCCGGGGGGCTTTCCTTTTTGGATGAGATTGCCGCGGGGCTTGGGGCAAGCGAGGTTCTGATGCCCTACTGCTGGGAGTATCTTAAGATTCAGTTTCTCTTTGCCGTGGGGAATATGCTGCAGGTCTTGTACCAGAATCTCCTGGTGACGGCGGGAAAGCCAAAGCTCGGGCTTATCCTGTCTGTCCTGGCGGGACTTGCCAATCTTGTGTTTGACTGGCTTTTCATCGTCCGGATGGAGATGGGGATTGGGGGAGCCGCCCTTGGAACGGGCATCGGCTATCTGATACCGGCGGTCTGCGGCACGGTATTCTTTCTGAGGAAGAAAGACGGGCTGCGTTTTTGCTTTTCGGAGATTGCAGTGGGTTTTCCGGGGATTGCGGCGATTTTTCCAAAACTTGGGGCGATTTTTCCGGGGGCGGATGCGGGTTCGGAGGCTGCGGCCGGGGTGTTGAAAAAAAGCTGCTTGAACGGCGCGTCGGAGATGGTGAGCCAGATGTCGGCGGCTGTGACGACATTTCTGTTCAACGGGGTGATGATGGGGCTTTCGGGGGAGGACGGCGTGGCGGCCATAACGGTCATCATCTACTCCCAGTTCCTTTTGACGACGCTCTACATCGGATTTTCCATGGGGTGCGCGCCTGTCTTAAGCTTTCATTACGGGAGCGGGGATACAGAGAGGCTTAGAAAAACGATAAAAGCATGTCTTGGGGTGGTAGGTACGGTCTCTGTTGGGGTATTCTTTTTTTCGCTGCTGGCGGGAGAGAGTATCGCCGGGCTGTTTGCGGGGGATAATGAAAAGGTTTTTTGGCTGGCAAAGACGGGGTTTTTTTACTTTTCTTTCAGTTTCCTCTTCTCCGGTTACAATATCCTCACATCCGCCATGTTTACGGCGTTGTCGGACGGGAGAAGGTCTGCGGCGGTTTCATTCCTCCGGACGTTTGGATTTATCACGGTGTTTTTGCTTGTGCTGCCGCATTTTCTGCAGGAGACGGGAGTGTGGCTTGCAATCCCTGCCGCGGAAATCTGTACGAGCCTGGCGGCGGGGCTGGTATGGAGATGCCGCAAAAAGAGCGGGTCTGAAACCGTGATATTCCGGCGTTTTTGGCGGGCGCAACTGCCGGTTGACAAATTGACGGGTGTGATTTCTGGCATGTAACCGGGAAATGAGGTATGATAGAGAGGACAAAAAGAGAAGGGGGAACTACATATGATTTTGGCAGATAAGATAATCACACTCCGCAAAAAGAACGGATGGTCGCAGGAAGAGCTGGCGGAAAAGCTGGGGGTTACCAGGCAGTCGGTCTCCAAATGGGAAGGAGCGCAGTCTGTTCCGGACTTAAATAAGATATTGCTCATGAGCAGGATTTTTGAGGTCAGCACGGACTTCCTTTTAAAGGATGAGCTGGAGATGACGGAGGAGAACCAGGGGGCGGAGATATTTGCGGAGAAGTCCATGGAAGATGCGGCGCCGCTCAGAAAAGTTACGATGGAAGAGGCCAGGGGCTACTTAGAGCTTAAGGAGCGGATGGCAGGAAAAGTTGCCGGGGCGGTATTCCTATGTATTGTCTCGCCGGTGTGCCTGATTTTTCTGAGCGCCGCCCAGGAGGCGAAAAGACTTCCTGTCTCGGAGAATATGGCGGCAGGAATCGGGCTTACGATACTGCTTTTGATGGTCGCGGCGGCGGTGGCGGTCTTTATCCGCTGCGAGACGAAGACGAAACCTTATGAATATCTGGACACCGAGAGATTCGAGACGGAGTACGGCGTCACCGGGATGGTAAAAGAGAGGAAGAGCGAGTATCAGGAAAGTTATACCCGCTGCAATATTATCGGAACATGCTGCTGCATCCTGGCGGCAATCCCGCTTTTCGGGGTGATGATGTTTACGGAAGAGGATTTTGCGCTGGCAGCGGCGGTGTGCGGGGTGCTTGCCTTAGTGGCTGCGGGCGTCTGGTTTTTCGTCGCTGCGGGTACACGCTGGGAGAGTATGCAGAAACTTTTGCAGGAGGGGGATTATTCGGTAAGCAATAAAGAAAAGAATGCGGCGTTTGAGCCGGTGTGCAAGGTGTACTGGCTGCTCGTGACGGCGGTGTACTTAGGCTGGAGCTTTTTTACGGACGGCTGGAGGATGACATGGATCATCTGGCCGGTGGCGGGGGTGCTGTTCGCGGCGGTGAAAAATGCCTGCATGGCGGTGATTGAAAAGAGGAATTCCCGGATTAAATAGGTGAAAGACTGCGGTTAAGGTTTCCTTCCGCAGTTTTTTTGCGTAATTTTTCAGAAATTTTGTAACAAAACCGGATTTTTTCACTCTTATAAACAGAAGGGGATTTCGGAAAGGAGAGGGCTATGGAAAAGAAGAGAGCAGGCTTAAGTCTTTATATAAAACAGGCGGCGGTGTCTGTATGCTGTTACGGGGTAATCTTTGCCCTGCTTTTCTATCCGTGGATTGTTATCGGAGATGCAAGCTATCATCCTTTGGGATTTGCCATGAATGTGAAGGACTCCGGCCTTGAGCCGCTGATTGCGGCGGCAGATATCTATGTGGACGCGGAGGATTTCTCGATTCTGGAAACGGGAGTCTGGATAGAGCTCGGCTTTTGCGGGGGATTTTTCCTGACGGGCATCCTTTATGTTTTGTCGGTATTGACCGGGAAAAGGCGCCCGTTTAATATCGCGGCCTGTGTGTTTGCCCTTATCGCTTTCTATTTTCATGCGTTCGGCTATACGATTCGGGATATCTGTACAGACCAGAGTGTGGGAACCACTCTTTTATTCCTCTACCTGTTTCTGGCTGCGGCGGAGCTTGCCCTTACAAATATCATGGGCATCTGGAAGGAGACGAAGAAAGCATCGGAAGAGTACCATGAGAGGGAACGCAGGGAGCGGGAGGAAAAGCGGGAGAGACTTGCCTTTAACGGCAGGTTCAATGAGCTTTTCTACCGGTTTATATGGAAGAATTTTAAAAGCAACTGGAAGGATTATGTCCTTTTGCTTTTGTGCAGCAGCATGGTGTATGCATTTATCGTGATTGGTTTCGGGATGCAGAGCCTCCTGGGGCAGGTGAGCCGGTATGAGGGCATGAGCCAGGTTTTCGGGGGTTTGAGCACGATACTGAAAAATGCGGTCCTGCCCATGGGGATGATCTCGGTCATCATTATCATCGTCCTTGTCTTCCACTATCTGAGATGCCGGGCGAAAAATTACGGGATTTTCTTAACTCTTGGGATGCGGAAACGGACCCTTAAGTATTTTGTAGCGGTGGAGTTTGCGGCGCTCCTGATTCTGACCCTCGCGGCGGGCGGGGCAGCGGGAACGGGGTGCCTTGCTCTTTTCTGCCTGAAGTCGGAAAGCTTTATTGGGCGTCATGTGGGGCTTGCGGCAGTGGGGGCGTTTACCTATGTGAAAGCGCTGGGAGTGTTGTTTCTTATCTTCCTTATATCCTTTATGGCGGCGCGGGATATCTTTATGGATTTTAATATGGGGAGGAGTACCGACCTTAAGGCTGTCCGGGAAAAGCTGCCGGGGTGGTGGAGGAAGGCGCTGCTCGTGCTCGGGATACTTGCCTGTGTGTACAGTGTCTATGGGTACAGGCAGCTTAGGAACTTTGAAAGTGTAAAGCTCCTTATGGTCCTGTTTGCCGGACTTTACCTTGTGCTGCGGTACGGGCTTGCCCAGTGGCTTATGGGGGAGCGGCGGCGGAGCAGTTACCTTAAGAAACTCCTTTTGCATAACCAGCTTTACCACAAGTCCAGGACGAATACGGGGTATATCTTCGCTATGGCGGCAATCCAGTTCTGCGCGCTGTTTTATTTTTCTTTCCAGGTCATATCTACGGAGATTGCGGAGGATGCGGACACGCTGTTCCCCTATGATATCGTGTGTGTCGGGGACGAGGAAGACGAGGGTACGTTTCAGGAGATTAAGGGGAAGTACGGGGCGGAGACGGATATCTATCCTATGGTGCGGATTACCAGCTATGATGCTACGGAAAAGACGGAGGGGCGGCATGAGGGCGCGCCTCCCCAGGGGCAGCACCTTGGGATTTCCGAGAGCACTTACCACGCTTTGAAGGGAAAGCTTGACGCATCCTACAAGGCAGAGCCGCTCCATCTGGACGAAAAGGGAGAGCGGGTGTATATCGTGCATCAGCAGGATAAGTCGGTAAAGGCGCAGCCCATTGATTTCTTCCTGTTCCGGAGGAAACCGCTCCTCCATATCGGGCAGCCCGGGAAACTGCCGATTACCGACGCGTACAGGGCAAATGTCTGTGATTTCGGGTATTACCATAAGACGATACAGAGGGAGGAGATTGGTATTGTTACCGGGGCGTTCCGTCAGGGCCTCAGGGATAACCTGGTAGTGTTTTCCGACGCTTATTTTGAGAAGGCGAAAGAGCTTTGGAGAACGACCAATATCATTACAGGCGCGCCCATCCCGGAGGATGAGGAAAAAATCGTGGATGTGAATATCCGCAAGGGGCTTACAAGGCTGTTCCTTATAAAGGCGGACAGGGAGGATGTGCCGGGAATCCTGTCTGACCTGGAGCAGTTTCGGGAACGGCACCGGGAGGATGAGCATTATGACCTTACGGTCCCCTGCCTGTATGATAAGTCTCAGGAGGTTCAAAATCTCAGGGTGGAGCGGTTTATGAAGGCTGTGATGAACGGGCTGGTGCTGATTGTGTCGCTGACGGTCTACTTAGTGCTGTTAAATGTGAAGATGGCGACGGAGTCTGATATGGTATCGCGGCGGATGGAATTTTTGCAGTGTATGGGTATGCGCCAGAAGGAGAGAAGGAGGCTGCTTAAGTGGGAGCTTTTGCGCTACTTTTATATCCTGCCGACAGCGGCGGCGGTTGGGAGTGCGGGCGTCTTTACGGCGGCGGTATTTCTTGCAAGGCAGTATACGAGGGCGGACTGCCTGGGGTATCTTAAGGGGATGGTTCCTGTGTGGGCGGTGTGCCTTGTGAGCGTGGGCGGGGCAGTGCTGGTGCAGGTGCAGCTCTATGTGCGGAAGGCAGAGCGGTGAGGGGAAAGCATAGCTATATGTGAGAAAGAATGAGGGATAAAACAACCGATATTGCCGGGTAAGAGGCGGTGTATGAGGAGGATTAGGCGTGATGGAGAAAAAGAGGAGGAAAAGGGGCGGGGGAAGGAAAGCCGCGGCTGTTTCTTTTGCCTTATACGGGATTTGGATAGCGCTGTTTTTTGTCCCGTGGATTACGGCAGGGAATCGCCGGTACAATCTTTTCAAGCTTGCCCTGGACATGAAAAAGAAAGGGTTTGAAGGGCTGCTTTCCGGAGCGGGGGCTTTGGAGGCTTTTGCGGATATGGAACAGTTCGGCAGCCTGGAGGCGGGAATCTGGGCGGAACTGTTTCTCTTCGGAGTGTGCCTGGTCTTGGGCGTTTTGTATGTGACTTTCATCCTTATGGGAAAAAGGCGGCAGATAAATAAGGGAGTGACGGCGCTCTCCTTTACTGTGTTCGTCCTTCACGTCTCCGGGGTGTCGATTATGGCAATCTGCGAAAATGCCGCGGGCGCAATGTTTCCTGTCCTGTTTCCGGTACTTTCCGGTACAGAGCTGATTTTCAGGAACGTGTCGTCAATCTGGGAGCAGACAAAGGCGGAGGCTAATGTCTCCCAGGAGAGAACACGCATGGAGAAGGAAGAACGGCAGGAGAGGCTTTCTTTCGAAGGAAGATACAATGAGCTTTTCTATCGGTTTGTCTGGAAGAATTTTAAAAGCAACTGGAAGGATTATATTCTTTTGCTGCTTTCAAGCATCTTTGTGTTCACTTTTATCATCACAGGCTTTGGGCTTAGCAGGATTCTGGGGGCAAAGAGCAGATATGAAGGGATGGACCAGCTTTTCGGCGGGCTGAATGCGGTGCTGATGAATGCCATTATCCCTCTGGGAATCATATCGGTGATCATTATTGTGATACTGACTCTCTATTATCTGAAGTGCCGGGCGAAAAATTACGGCATCTTCATTACGCTTGGTATGCGGATGGCGACGCTTAAATATTTTGTGGCGGTGGAATTTTTATCTCTTCTTTTCATCACGCTTGTTGCGGGAGGGATACTGGGAACAGGGGTGCTCGCGCTCTTTTCCGCAAAGTCGGAGCTGTTTGTGGGAACCCATATCGGATTGTCTGCGGTGGGAATCCGGACATACCTTTATTCGGCGGCGGCACTTCTTTTCATATATCTGGTTGCCTTTATGGCGACAAGAGACATTTTCTATGATTTTAATATCGGACGTTCTACGGACTTAAACGCAGTCCGGGAGAGGATGCCGGTGCGGTTTTGCAAGGGCCTGCCGGTGTTGGGGGCGCTGGTATGCCTGGTAAGTGTCTGGCGGTACGGGCAGCTTAAGAATTTTGAGAGCGTCTATCTGCTGCTGTTGCTTTTCATCGGCACCTATCTTGTGCTGCGGTACGGGATGGCCGGATGGCTTAAGGGGGAGCGTAAAAAGGAAGAGTACCTTAAAAAACTGATGGCCCATAACCAGCTTTACCACAAGTCAAAGACTAACACAAGGTATGTATTTGCTATGGCGGCCGTCCAGTTCTGCGCCCTGTTTTACTTCTCCTTCCAGGTCATCTCCACCGTGACGGCGGAGGACGGGGAGACCCTTTACCCTTATGATGCAGTGTGTATGGCAAATGACGAAGATGAGGATATTTTCAGAAGGATAGAGGAAAAGTATGACGTCACGCGCACGGAATATCCTATGGTCCGGATATCCAACTATGATTCTACGGAGAGGATGGAGGGCGCATCGGACCAGACCATCCAGGGGCAGCATATCGGAATTTCGGAGAGTACTTACCACGCGCTGAAAGCGGAGCTTGACCCGGATTACAGGGAGGAAAGCCTGCACCTGGATGCAGAAGGGGAGGAAATCTACATTGTCCATCAGCAGGATAAGTCGGTAAAGGCGCAGCCTCTTGACTTTCATCTGTCGAGAAAACATCCTCTTTTGCATACCGGGCCGCCCTGTCCTTATGTATCTGCTATGTTTGCAAATGTGGAGGATGTGGGGTACTATTTTAAAAACATAAAGGGGGAAGAGATTGGAAGTCTTACAGGCACATTCCGCCAGGGGCTCAGGGATAACCTTGTGGTCTTTTCCGACACTTATTTTGAGAAGGCAAGGGAGCTTTGGAAGACGACGGATATGTCAACCGGCGAGCCTATCCCGGAGGATGAAGAAAAGATACCGGGAGTGAATATCCGCCAGGGGCCGTCGCGCCTGATTCTTTTAAGGGCTAAGGAAGACGCGGTGCCGGGAATCGAATCGGAGCTGGCAAAATTCAAAGAGCGCCATAGGGAGGATGAGTCTTATGACCGCACGGTTTCCTGCTGCTATACAAAGCCGGAGGCCCTCCGGAAACTAAAGACGGAACGGGTCATGAAGATTACCATGAACTTCTTGGTGATGATGATATCGCTGTTTGTCTATCTGGTGCTTTTAGGGGTTAAGATGGCGACGGAATCAGGAATGGCGGCAAGGAGGACAGAGTTTTTAATCTGCATGGGAATGTGCCGGAAGGAGAGAAGGGCGCTGATTCGGAGGGAGCTTTTGCGCTACTGCTATCTGGTGCCGACGGTGATTGCAGCAGGGCTGGCAGGCATCTTTACGGCGGCGGTATTTCACGCAAGGCAGTACAAGGCGGCGGACTGCCTGGAGTATCTTAAGGGGATGGTTCCCATGTGGGCAGTGTGCCTTGGGGCTGTAGGGATATTGGTATTTGGAATGGTTGAGCGATATGTGAGGAAGGCAGAGGGGAAAGGAGAAAGAGATGGAAAACGGAATTAAGGAGAGGAAGAAAAGACAGGTCAATGAAGGCGAAGAGAATAAGCCAGTGAGAGAAAGGCGCGTGAAGGCAGAGGGAGCGACAGGAAAGGCTGCGCCGGAGAAGAGGAAGGCAGAGGGAGCGGCAGAAAAGTCTGCGCCGGAGAAGGGCAAGGCGGCCGCAAAGCCGCGCAAGACAGTCATCAAGGTGGAGGAGCTTTACCGGGAGTATGCGAAACTCAGCCACGGGGATGAGGAGACCGAGAGCATCAAGGTGTTAAAAGGGCTGGATTTTGTTGTGAAGGAGCAGGAGTTCGTGGGCATCATGGGGAAATCCGGCTGCGGGAAGACGACGCTCCTTAAGACCCTTGGGCTTATTGACAAGCCTACAAAAGGAAATCTCTATTTTTGCGGCAAGGATACGAGAAAGCTCTGGAATGATGAGCTGGCGGATATCCGCCGGAGGGAGATTGGTTTTGTGTTCCAGGACTTTTATCTCATGGACAGCCTGTCTGTCAGCGAAAATATCATGCTGCCTATGGTGCTGGATAAAAAGAATGTCCGGAAATGTATGGAGAAAGGGAAGGAGTATGCAGAGCATTTCGGGCTTTCTCATCTGATGAAAAAGTACCCTTACGAGCTTTCCGGAGGGGAAAAGCAGAGGGTGGCGATCAGCCGGGCGCTGATTAACAATCCGGACTTGATCCTTGCAGATGAGCCTACCGGAAATCTGGACTCAAAGTCAGGGAAGATTGTGATAGACGCGCTGGAGCGGATTAACCGGAAGATGAAAAAGACGATCATCATGGTCACCCACGACCCCCAGGTGGCAAGCCACTGCAAGCGTATCATCTTTTTGAAGGATGGGGTGATACTGGAAGACCTCCGGCGCAGAGGGGCAAGTGAGGAAGAGTTTTACGGAAAGATCATCGAGCGGATGAAAGATTTGTAGGGCGAGGATGTACGCCTGGCAGACTGTATAAATCAGGAAGTTTATAATGCGGAAAGCGGTGTTTGTTCATGGAAGGATTGGCGGCATCGCTTTTTGCGTCTGCGGAACTATATTCTGCGGAGTTCAGCTAAATATAATTCGGTCAGCACACTGGGAGCGCTGTGATTTTTCTGGCTTTGGAGGATACGGCGTCATATAATAAATGAAAGATATTTTTAGGGTGTTAAGCAGATGGCAGAAGGGAAAGGATACATTGGCCTGTTGGATATAAAAAGAGACGGATATTGGGATACGGCGGCGCTCTTGGCCTGTGAGCGGGAGCTTTTGATGCGTCTGGAAGAGTGCCGCGATGGGAGGGGAGAGGAAGGAAAGCTTGCACAGTGGCAGCGGGAGGCAAAGCGGATTGGCTCAGAGCTTTACCGGAAGATGTTTGCTGCAAGCAGCTATTCTCCCAAGGCGAAGGCAAGGCTCCCTATCTGGCAGATGGGAGGAGTCATTGATGGATACGGGATGCTCCAGCTTACGCGGATTCGGTATAAGCTGGCTCCTGGCAGCGGGAGGCTTGCGGGGATGGAGCCGAAGGACAGGGGGTATTGCTTTGATGAGGAGATGGAGCCGAACAGCCTGTTTTTGGAGGAGTATGCCCGGGCTGTAACAGAGGCATACGCAGACACAGGGCTTGACTGCCCTTTTGTCCATCAGTTCCGCATGTATATTGATTTTCACAATATTTCTTTTATCCGAAGGAGGTACCGGGGAGATACGGACTTGGAGAAACTTCTGGCGTATGAAAAGGAAACGGGGAAGTCCTTGGACTACAGCTCAAGCTCCAGGCTGCACAACCGAAAGCTTAAAGAAAATCTGGGAAAGCGGACGCAGCAGGTCAATGACAAGATAAAAAGCAGGAATGGATTGTCGGAATTTATCGTGCGGATGCGGCGAGACGGCTATGGGGAGGCAGGGCAGTTCGTGACCCAGTGGGATTACCTGAAGGCGGACGCAGAGATAAGGCGGCTTATCAGCGACCCGAAAGCTTACACGGTAAAGGAGTATAAACCGATTGTGGAGACGGAATCCTTTAACTATTGTAAAAGAGGTAAGCTCCATATGCGGCTTGACGTAGAGCCTGCAAACGGCAGGACAGGGTATGAGAACGAGCTGAAAAAGGAGGGGAAGAAGTATTGGGTGGCGGATAAAGTGTACCGGGAGGAATTTACAGGGAGGAATATATCGGGGGAAGAAGGATTAAGGCTGGAACATCTTTTTGGAAAGTGCTTTTAGGAAATCTTTTTTTAAGGCTCTTTTGGAGTGGAAGATAAGAGTTTCCGAGCGGGTGAGGCTGCCGGCCTGTGATTTCAGGCGGAGAAGTTCCAGAGTGCAGATTAAGTCGGCGGCCTGGAACAGTTTATAATTTCGGGGGAGAACTCTTCGGATATCATAGTTTGTCAGTTCCGTGGCTAAAACCGTATTTAGGATTTTGCTCAGTTCATGCTGACCGTTGTCATAGTATAAGATTATTTTGTCAAATGTTTGAAAATAGGAAAGATTTTCTTTGATGAAAGCGGAAATTTCGCGGGCCATGCGTTTTTCTAACTTGAAGATATTTTGAAAATCCTTTTTATGAAAGATAAAAGCCTTATATTGGATGTCGCACTTGGATATGAAGTAAAATAGCTTTGTAAAGATATGTCTGCGCTCACTGGGTAAAAGATGCTCATAATCTTCTTCGCGCCGGATGAGCGGTTCTGTGTGAACAACATGGTCTTCGCATCCCAGACAGGAAAGCTCGGTATTCAGTTTTGCGATATTAGAGGAAATGTTTTTTGATTGTTCGTGCAGAACCATTGCGATGATATAATACGGGGAGTGGGGATGATATTCTCCAAAATCTCCGGATTCATCTACAAAGATGCTTAAATTATTCATGTTTCTCCTTGGAATGTTTAGAAAATATGCCTGTAGGGATACAAAAAGGGATGTCCTGTGAGGATAGAATAAAACAGCGGGGAGTCTCCCCGCTACTTCGGTTGGACCCGGGTCTTTCGACCAGCCCAATTAAGTTACACATGTGCAAAACAAATTTGTTTCTGTAAAAGCAGTTTATCCGATTCAAAGAAAAAAGTCAACATAAATTTCAAAAAAGATGAAAAAATTTTTGTAAGCAATTTCTTGTAACGTTTTTAATTAAAACGACGTTTATATATGGAGGGAGGTGAGCATGTGGAGGATTTTGAGGCGATATACCGGCGGCATCTGACGGAGGTCTACCGGTTTCTCCTTAAGCTTTCGGGGAACCCCGACGCGGCGGAGGAGCTGACGCAGCAGACATTTGCCATTGCGTTTGAAAAGCTTGGGCGGGTTCAGGACAAGGGTAAGATCGTGGTCTGGCTGTGCCAGATTGCAAAGCTTGAGTATTATGCGTGGTGCCGGAAGAATAAGGTCAGGACGGAGAGGCTTGACGATAACCTGCCTTCCGGGGAGGAAGTGCCATTAGAGCAGATGATAAGGAAAGAGGACGGCGAGAATGCGAAACGCATCCTCCACGGCTTGCCGGAGCCTTACCGGGAGGTGTTTTTATTGCGTGTGACGGGCGAGATGTCTTTTAAGAATATCGGGAAAATATTTGGAAAGAGCGAGTCCTGGGGGCGGGTGACGTTTTTCCGCGCCAGGAAGATGATTGCGGAGCGTATGGGAGGTGACGGTTATGAAAACGTGTGAGATTGTGAAAGACCTCCTGCCCCTCTATATTGATAATGTGTGCATGGAGGGCAGCAGGGAGCTTGTGGAGGAGCACTTAAAGACCTGTGAGACATGCAGAAAGGAGTACCGCCTGATGAAATCTCCGGCTTTGGAGGAGGAGCAGGCGGAGGATTTTAAAGCGGTGCAGGAGCAGCTTTTGAAGGAGGGGAAGGAGCAGATTGAGACAGGGGTACGGAGGCGGATACTGGACAAGCTTTTGTGGGTGGACGTCTTCTTAAATGCATTTTTCCTGACCCTCGGGGTGATGGTGAAAGACTTGTTTTTGAACGCCACAAAGCTGCCCTGGTATGGGAAAAGCCTGACTTATGATGAGCTGAACAGACAGGATCATTATCATACGTTTTTTCAGCTTACATCTATCATTATGGCGTGCGTGCTGTTCCTTGTCTGCGACCTTGTGATTGCGGCGGTTAAAAAGCGAAAGGGAGAGAGCTTTCGGTTGTTTTCCGATTATATACTGACCTTGTCGCTGTTTCTGAAATCACTGTATGCGGTGATCATGTCGGCGGTTGGATTTTTTTATCTGTACAATGAGCTGGTGGGACTGTGCGTATGAAAAAGAGGATGAAGACGGAAAAAACAAAAGGGATGGGCGCGGTGCAGAGACGGTTTTCTTTGCTGATGTATTTTTTTGTGTTTGCGGCGTTCTTTTATCCGTGGATGATGATTGGCGGGAAACGCTATCACATGTTTTCCTTTGCGGCGCTGTGGCAGCGGGAGGGAACGAGGGGAGTGCTTGCGCTTGCGGGCGTTCCTTACGACGCGGCATACGGCGGGGGATTTCGGGTGTTCCTTACATTGTTTTTGGAGTATGGGATTCTGAGCGTCTTTTACGTTGCGGCTGTGCTTGCGCGCAGGAAATGGAATATCAATTATGCGGTGCTTGTGGTCTGTGTCGTGATCATGTTCACCTGCCGGGAGGAATATCTGTGTACGCCCGGGAAAATCTGTGAGAATGAGCTGGAGGCTGCCCTGTTCCCGGCGGTGTTCTTAATGGGCAGTTTCTTTGAGTGCGTGGGGCGCAAGATGATGGAAATCTGGGATGAGTCGCTTAAGGAAATGTTCGCCTATCAGGAAAAGGTGCGGCGGGAAAAGGCGGAGCGGAAACGCCGCCTTGCGTTCCCGGGGAGTTATTCCAGGCTTTTTTACGAGGCGGTGTGGAAGAATTTTCGGAAGAATCTCAAGGACTACGCCATGTTGTTTGTCTGCAATGCCCTTGTCTTTCTGGTAGTGTTCGCGGGGTTCGGACTGCAGCAGGTGATACGGGCGGGGGATGTGTCCTTGCAGCTTGGGGTACCGGCGGGGGCGGGAAAAATCCTTCTTGGCAGCCTCCTTGAGCTTGGGGCAGTAGGGCTTTTTATGCTTGTCCTTCTGCTCTTATATTACCTGAAACGAAGGATTCCGGAGTACGGGATATTTTCCACTCTGGGCATCCGCAGGAGAACCATGTATTTTTGCATGGGAGCGGAGCTTATACTTGGGGGAGGCATTTCCCTCTTTCTGGGCGGTATTTTCGGCGGCGTGCTTGTGGAGATTTTAAAGCACAGGCTTGGGAAGGCGCAGGATTGGTTCTCGCCCTGGATTATCTTAATGTCGGTGGGAGTAATCGCGCTTTTCTATGTCACCACCTTTTTTGTGACACACGATTTGTTTGTGGGGCTTTGCATGGGGAGTTCGACAGACCTTGGCGCGGTAGGGGAGAAGATGCCGAAGAGGTTCCATATGTTCTTTATCGCGGGAGGGATTTTGTTTTCGGCGGGTGCGCTGCGGGAGTATTCTTTAAATGCGAATTATGAGTACATAGACCTTGTAATTGCGGCATTTTTGGGGATATACCTGGCAATGCGGCACGGGATGGCGAAATTTATAAAAGCACAGAGAAAAAACGGAGGGTATTTAAACAGGATATTCAAACAGCACTCTTTCTATCACAAGCCGAAGAGCGCTGCCGGGTACATGCTGGGTCTGTGCGTACTGCAGTCCTGTATGCTGGGGCTTGTTTCCGTGCAGCTTTTTTCTGCTTTCCTTGTGGGGAGCGGAGAGGGCTTAAGCCCTTACGGGCTGGTGTGCCTTGCCGATGAGAGCGGGGAGGATGGGGAGTTTATAAAAAGGCTGTCTGAGACGGAAGGGATGGAGGTCATGACTTTTCCTATGGTGCGGGTCATCGGAAACCGCGCCGAGCAGCCAGGCAGGTTTGACACAGCGAAGGTGTACAGCCAGAATATCGGAATCTCCGAATCCGCATACCATGAGTTAAAGAAAAGGCAGGACTCCGGATACAGGAAAAAAGCTCTGGGGTTTGATGCGGACGGGGCAGGAATCTACATCGTGCATCAGCAGGACAAGAGCACGAAGGCAAGACCGATTGATTACTGGACGAGAGAGTATTATGTAGGCTCGGTATATTCCTACAGCGCCGGGTTCGACGAGTGGGGGGATAACGAGCTTGCGGAGCCTTTCCGGACTGCGGGGGAGGAGACTTCTGCCCTGATTGGCATCATGTGCCAGGGGGAGCGGGAGAATATCGTCGTATTTTCCGATGCTTACTTCGAAAAAGCCAGGCAGGAGGCGATGGAGCTGGATTACCCAGGCCCTACAAAGCTTATTCTGGCAAATGGAAAGGAAGATGCTTTTGCAAGTCTTGAGCCGGAGCTTAAAGCTTTTAAAGAGCGTCACCGAAAAGATGAGAAATACGACGCCAGGGTAAAAAGCTACTACCGGAAAGAGGACGCCCAGAAAAGGTTCCGGGCGGAGCTTGACATGAAAAGAGTGATGGCAGAGTTTCTGCTCCCCATATTTTTCCTTGCCTGTGTGCTGCTCATAAAGATCAAGCTTATGACAGAACGCCGTGCAAATGAGCGCCGCACAGAGTTTTTAAGCTGCATGGGGATGAGGAAAAAAGAGCGGTGCGGCATTTTACGCTCAGAGATGCGGATTTATTACATCGTTACGCAGTTAATCTCAGCCGCAGTAAGCGCCGCCCTCATATGGGCGACTTTCCGCGCCCGCTTTTACGAACCCGCAGACATAACCTTCATGCTCAAACGGATCATCCCCTTCGCCCTGTGCGAATACGCAGAACTGGGCTTAGTGATGGCATTTCTGACAGAATGCGAAGTAAGAAGAATCGAAAGAAAATTGTAAACTACCGAAAACATTGCGACACGCACACTCGCAATTTTCTTCCCGTACACACTTTATATCCCATACTAAGGACATTCCCGGGACACAACTCACTCCCCACACAATTTTCTTACGCACAACGGCGTTAGGTACACAGGCAGCTCCCCACGCCTCTTCCCCATGCAGACAGTCAAGGGGCGTCCTTAGCGGAGGCGAAATCCACCTCTTACGGAGGCTTGGAGTGAAGGCTTTCCTGAACTCCGTAGCCATAGTTAGAGGTTAGTTCGCCGGAGCGCTGCCCCGTCTGCGTGGGGAAGAGGCGTGGGGAACTGCCGTCACCCCAACCCCAATCAGCAGAGAAAAAATTGTGACCTTCCTCATTTTTATGACGTTTATATAGAGAGGGCGGGGAAAGGGAGGTGGCTCCATGGACGATTTTGAGTCGGTTTACCGCAGATATGTAAAGGAAGTCTACCGCTATCTGCTTAAGCTGTGCAGGAATCCGGATGCGGCGGAAGAGCTGACCCAGGCTGCGTTTGCGGTTGCATTTGAAAAGATGGATACCTTCCGGGAGGGGCGGATATCGGTCTGGCTCTGCCAGATTGCCAAACTGGAGTATTTTAATTGGAGGCGAAAACAGGCGGGGGCAGATGCCCTCCCGGAGACAGAGATTGCGGACAAGGCTCCCGCGCCGCTGCAGAGGGTGATTGACAGGGAGACGAGGGAGGAGCTTTTGAGCATCATCCGGGGCCTGCCGGGAAATTACAGGGAAGTGTTTATCCTGCACGCCCTTAAGGGGATGGGTTTTAAGGAGATTGGAAAGCGGTTTGGAAAGAGCGAATCCTGGGGGAAGATGACGTACAAAAGAGCCAGAGGGATGATTGCGGAGAGATTGGGAGGTGACAGCAATGTCGGATTGTAACATCATACGGGATCTGCTCCCGTCCTATATAAGCGGCGCCTGCCATGAGGATACCAGGGTATTTGTGGAGGAGCATCTGGAAAAATGCGAGGGGTGCAGGAAGGAGTATGAGCTGCTGCGCTTGTGCGAGGAGGAATTTGCCGATACGGAGGAGCGGATTTTTAAGCAGGGAGTGAAGGAGATTGAAAAAAAGGCGGAGAAACGGATGCTGAGCCGGGAAATCTGCCTGGACTTTCTGCTGAATATCGCGATGGCGGCGGAATTTTTCTTCCTTATAAGTAAGAGCGTCAGAGGAGCGGGAGCCGCGGGCGGGATGCTCGGTGCGCTGGAGGCAGAGATGTTTCTTCTGTCCGTGCCGGTTCTTATGATACTGCCGTTTTTCCTTGCGGAAATCTATTATATGGCGATGTATGTGATAAAAAAGGACGTGGGTATCTCAGAGACGCTGGCGAGAGCGTCTATGGTCGCAAAGTGCGCGGCGTTACTGTTCTTTATGCTGTCGGATATCTGAGGCGGGAATTCGGAGCTGATTCGCAGCTAATGCAGCGCGCGGAAAAAGGAGGAGGGGCGATGCTAAAGAAAGTTATCCTGAAAAATTTTAAGAGCAACGGGAAGACTTATCTTTTGTTCTATATCTGCAATATCCTTGCGTCTGCGGAGCTTTTTGTGTTCTGGGGGCTAAATGATATTGTGAAGGATGCGGTCTCGGACAAAGTGACGGCGGCTGCGTTAAAGACGGACTTTATGATTGCGGCTGGGGTCGTGGCATTTATTACAGCCTGTATCATGTGCTTTTCCATGAAGTGCTACATACAGCTAAGGATCAGGGATTACACGGCATTTATCACCCTGGGGATGAAAAAGAGGACGACATACTTACTCCTCTTGTCCGAGTACAGCGCAGGGTGCATATCCGCGCTTGTACTGGGGCTTTTGCTTGGCAGCGGGGCGCTTTTGGGAACCCAGTGGGCTTTGAGCCGTGCGTATCCGGAATTTCTGGAAATGAAAAGAGTGAGTCCTTACATATACAGGGATGCGGCGGGGGTAAGCCTTCTTATGATGGCGGCGGTCTTTCTCATCCTCCTTGTGTGGATGGACGGGCGGGATCTAAGCGCGCTGATGAATCAGGAGGCGAGGAATGAAAAACGCCCGGTAAGTAAGAAATGGCTGCTTATGGTCGCTGCGGGCATTGGGGGATTAGTTCTGGGGGAGGTGCTTTTCCAGGCCTCAGACCTGACTTACGTTTACTCCCATATTGTGTGGGCGCTGGGGCTGTTCCTTATCGTGGCGTTCGGGACATCCTTTGTGCTGAACGGGCTTAAGAAGAAGGAGGGGGTGTACTTTAGGCATGTCATTTCCCTCAACCAGCTCTACAGCCGCTATCAGAATAATCTGTTCATTCTGGCAGTCCTCCTGACCATCCATTTCTTTGCCCTGTCCTATCTGGCGGTGCAGATTGCGGATATCCTGCCTCTGGACAAATACCGGGAGAATTATCCCTATGACGTGATGTGGATTGCCAGGGAGGGGGATATGGGATTCGGGGAAGAAGTGGCGGAAAAGTACGGAGGGGAGCTTACGGGCATTCCCATGGTGCGGGCAGCCACCAGCTATGACGCACAGCATATCGGAATCTCTGCATCCTCCTATGAGAGGCTCACCGGGAAGAAATGCGAGCTTAAGGGTAGGGAGATTATCGTTGAGATTGAGGATTCGGACTGTCCGGAAGAATCAAAGATTAAAGAGAAAGACTACCTGGATGTGTACGGTACGCTTTTTGTGGGGGCTGATGCCATGGATATAAGTTCGCCTGCGGCTATGGCGGAGAGCGAGAAAGAGGCGGCATTTTCCATAAAGGAAATCTTTTCTTCCTGTATCGTCGGACAGTATTCGATTGACACATGGCATGAAAATATCATCGTATTTTCGGATGAATATTTTGAAGGACAGTGGAAGGAGGTTTGCAAAAATGCCGGGGAGGCATCTTCCTTAGGGCTGTTTTGCTTTCCGAAAAGGACGCACGATAAGGCTTTTGAAGAACTTCGGGAGTATGACAGGAAGAACGGCATCCAAAATAAAAATGCCTCCCAGATGGAGGAGAGCCTCTACGGAACGGAAGAATTTCTCTCCGGGCAGAGGATGCGCTCAGTATTCAGCCTCTGCAGCAAACTGTTCCTTGCGGCGTCACTGCTTTTCGTTGCATTCTTTACGGCGGGGCTTAAGGTGCTGACAGAGCTTTCGGCGTTTCAGAAGAGATATGAATTTTTGCGGTGCATGGGGATGAAGAGGCGACAGAGGCGAAAAAGCATCGCCTCGGAGGTGCGGCTTTTGTACCGCATATCCACGGGGGCGGCGCTTTTTATGGCAGTGGTCTATATGCTGTCTTTCGTGTACCGGGAAAATATCCACGGCGGAAAGGAGCCGGTATTTGGAGGCGATATGAAAGAGATGCTTTGCACATTTTCTGAGGGGATGGAGCCGGCATTTCTGAGGAACTGGGTGCTGGTGATTGCCGTGTATGTGGCGGTAAACAGCGTGATGCAGGGCATCTTTGCAAGATATGTGGCGCGTCAGGCAGTTCGCGGCAGGTCTTAATACAGGTTTGGAATAGGCAATTGCGAAACTCTGATTTGCCGATGCCGAATTGTGCAGCTTGTATGTTCCATAAGCAGACCTTACCCTCAGTGGACAAAAGAACACACGCCCTGAACCATGATATTTGGACGATTTTTTGCGTTGTCCTCAATCGGCGTACGTCCAGTACGCCTCAATCGTCCGCCTTGAAAATCGCCAAAATATCTATGGTCAGGGTCGTAGAGTCGGAAAGAAGTCAATTTCTGTTCCTGCAAGGCACTTGGCTGCCGTATTTTGGCAGCTTATGTACCGCTACGGTAAACTCGGAGCAAAAGCGTGTCTGTGTTGGAATATACAAGCTGCACAATGACCCCGGTTAACCTTAAGTTTCGCAGTTGTCTGAAAAAAAGGGAAAGGAGAGGGCAGATGAAAGTTTTAGAGGTGAGGAAGCTGGTCCGCAACTACCGGAAGTCTGCGATTAAGAATTCGGAGGAGGACATCAAGGTATTAAAGGGCATCAGCTTTAAGGTGGATAAGGGAGAGTTTGTAGGCATCATGGGGAAATCCGGTTGCGGGAAGACGACTCTTTTAAAGGTGCTTGGGATGATCGACAAGCAGACGGACGGAACGATCAAATTCATGGGGAAGGACACGAAAGGGCTTTACGGAGACCAGCTTGCGGATATCCGGAGGAAACAGATCGGCTTTATCTTTCAGGACTTTTACCTGATGGACAGCCTGTCCGTGGAGGAGAACATCATGCTGCCCATGATCCTGGGGAAGGAAAAGCCTGCCGTCATGAAGAAACGGGCAAAGAGCTTTGCGGAGCGGTTCGGCATCGGCTCATTGTTAGGCAAGAACCCTTACGAACTGTCGGGGGGAGAAAAGCAGAGGGTGGCAATCTGCAGAGCGCTCATCAACAATCCGGACCTGATCCTTGCGGACGAGCCTACGGGAAATCTTGATTCCAAATCCGGTCAGACCGTAATCCGCTCCCTGAACCGGATCAACCAGAAGTATAAAAAGACCATTGTCATGGTCACCCATGACCCCCAGATGGCGAGCCACTGCACAAGAATCATCCTCCTAAAGGACGGGAAGATACTGGATGTGCTGAGACGGGAGGGGGAGAAGGAAGAGTTTTATCAGGAAATCCTGGGACGCATGGCGGATTTATAGAATGTCGGGACTTTGGGAGCGTGAAATGCAAAGTAATCTGCGGTATCATGAAATGCGGAGGTGGCTATGAGGTATAAGATTATTTTTAAGGATTTTAAGAGCAATATCCGAAACAACATCCTTTTTTTCCTGGCAAACAGCGTGGGAGTGGCGGAGTTTTTTGTGTTCTGGGGGATGTATTCGGTGATGGGGGAGATTCTAAAGGGCGGGGCGTACACGGAGAGCAGCGCCTACGACATCGTGCTTTCCGTGGGCGCGGTCACGATTTTCAGCACGGCTCTCATGGTGTATTCCATGACGAAATATATCCGCATCCGAATCCGCAGCTACAGCCTGTTTGTCATTATCGGCATGAAGAAACGGGTGATGTATGCGATGATGGCGTTTGAGTATCTGGCAGGGTGGCTTGTTTCTTTGGGGTTAGGGCTTTTGGCGGGTACGGCTCTTTTAAAAGCCGTCCTGTACGGGTGGCACTATGCGTTCCCGGAATATGTGGGCGCGGCGAAGGTGGAGAGAGCGGTGTACGAGATGACCTTCCGGGTGAGCCTTGGGATTATGGCGGCAGTCTTATTTCTCCTTCTTGTGTGGATGGACAACCGGGAGCTTAGTAGCCTTACGGCGGGGGAGGAAGTGAAGGAAAAGCGGCCCCGGAAAATGTACTGGCTTGCCATGGCTTTCCTGGGGTTTGCGCTACTTGTGGCGGGATATGTTCAGTATTCCGGCTCGGTGGTGAGAGGATGGCCTTTTATCTATTCCCATATGGAATGGATTGGCGGCGCATTTTTAATCTTGATGTTCGGCGGAGGGATTTTTTTGGAGCGTCTCCATGGGCGGGAGAATTTTTACATGAAAAATATCCTGAAACTGAACCGCCTGTACAGCAAGTACCAGAGTAATTCGCTGGTGCTGCTGATGCTTTTGGCAGTCCATTTTTTAGCTCTTAGCTACTGCGTGGCGGGAATCGCGCAGATGTTTCCCATGGGGGATTATGAGAGGCATTACCCTTACGACGCGGTGTGGATGACCCGGGAGAGTAAGGAAGACCGGGCGTTCCTTGACAGGCTGGTGGCAAAATACGGCGGAAAGGCAGAAGAGATACCTATGATACGGGTGACGAATTATTTTGACGCAGAGCAGGTCGGTATCTCAGCCGCCACATATAAGGAGCTGACGGGAAGAGACGCTGCCCTTAAAGGGAGGGAGGTCATATGTGCGGTAAGCGAGTGCAAAAGCCCGCCGGGGAAACCAATTTTCTCTGGGATGTACGAGGAATTAAACGAGTGGCTGATGCCGGGGAGGCTGACGGAGGAGCTGTATCAGCGGATCAACGACCCTAATGGGCCTTTGCCGGGGATGGATAAGGAGAACCTGTTTGAGATTAAGGAGGTACATACCCAGAACTGGTTCGGGGAGTACGGGATTGCAGCGAACTGTGAGGACGTGATTGTATTTTCGGATGGGTATTTTAAGGAGCAGAGGGAGAGGCTTTTAAATGACCCGAAAGAGCCATTATTGCTTGAGATGCTTTCCTTTCCCCGGGAGAACAGGCAGGAGGCGGTAAAGGAGCTTGCGGGCTACGAGCAAAAGTACGGAACCGGGGATTCCGAGAGGACGTATTCACTGCAAAAGAGCCTTTATATCACGGAGGAGACTATTGAAGAGATTGAAAAAGGGGATTTGTTCATGCTCACGAGCAAGCTGTTTATCATGGCGGTGCTGTTCTTAAGCGGGCTTTTTGCCCTGATGATAAAGACCATGTCGGAGATTCCCTATTATGAAAAGCGGTATGAATTTTTAGAGTGCATGGGCATCCGAAAGAGGATGCGGAAAAAGACCTTAAGCGCGGAAATCCAGAGTACGCCGGCAATCGCGGTGGCCGCGGCTTTCGCGCTGTCGGCGCCCTACCTTTGGATGCACATTTTGAGGGAGGATGCAAGGGGAGCAGCGCTGGGAGGAAAGGTGTGGCTTTACTGGGCGGTTATCGCAGGGGCGTATCTGGCGGCGGAGTATGGGGTGCAGAAAGTGTTTGTGGGGTATGTGGGGAGGAGGATTGAGAAGAAGTGCTGAAAAAAGTGATCATAAAAAACTTCTGTGCAAATATTAAGAGTTATCTCATATTTTTCATCAGTGAGGTGATGGCGACGGCGTTATTCTTCTCGCTTTTTGCGCTGCGGGAGTGTCTGCTTGCAGGGATTCAGGATGAGATGATTCTTTACCTGCTGGATTACGAGTTTAAGATTGCAAGCGCGGTCATGCTCATCGTCACTACGCTGCTTATGTTCTTCTCGATGAAATATTACATGAAATCAAGGATTAAGGACTATAGCTTTTTCCTGACTCTCGGAATGCGTAAGAACTTGTTGGGATGGATGGTGTTTGCGGAGTACGCCATCGGATGGCTGTGTTCTGTATGTGCGGGTCTGGCATTTGGAAAGGTGCTTGTCATCGGGTGCCAGGAAATCTTAAGAAGGGTAGATGCCACCTATAAGATATCTTATTCGGCAGGGGCAAAGACTTATGGGATTACGCTGGGAGTGAGCCTTTTCGTGATGTCGGCGGCGGTTTTTATCCTGATGGTAAATTTAGGGCAGCAGGATTTGTCAAAGCTTTCCCATGAGGAGGAGAGAAAGGAGGCGCGCCCGGTGAGCAGGCGGTGGCTTTTGATAGCGGCGTTTGGGGCGGGGCTGTATCTGTACGCTTTCCGCCAGTATTACCGGACGGATGCGGGGATTTTGTACGCGGTCATCCAGTGGCTCTTGTCAGGTTTTCTGATACTGTGTTTCGGCGGCGGTTTTCTTCTGGAAATGCTGAAAAAGATGCAGAGGTTTTACTACAGGCGCATCTTGGAAGTCAACCAGCTCTACCACCGCTACAGCAGCAACATCCTCTTTATTTCCATGGTATTTGCCATCCATTTTCTGATCATGGGCTATATGGCCTGCTCTATGATTGACAACCTGCCGTTAAAAAAGGACCGCAGCCCCTACCCTTATGACTATGTGTGGCTGGGGCAGGAGAAGGACGGGGAGTACGCGCGGGAGCTTGCCGGGGATGCGGCGGGGAAATGTACTTCCTATCCAATGGTACGTCTTGCGGCGTTCGCGGGCAGCGAGCATATCGGAATCTCCGCCAGTACCTGTGAGGAGCTAACGGGCCTCTCTGTCCGGTTAAAGGATGATGAGATGTGCCTGTTTATCGAGGAGACGGCGGATGACGGTACGGAGATTATCGACCGGCGCGACTATGAGCTTATTTTCCAGGGAGTGCATACGGGCAAATACCGGGATGAGCTGTACAATGTTGCTTTAGGCTCTGGCGAATTTAAGGAGCAGTATGACCAGTACCGGATGAAAGAAATCGGGCGGGAAAGGGTGTGGGGCAGCATTTCCATGGACAATTACCATGAGAATACGGTGGTGCTTTCGGATAAGCGTTTTGAAATGGAGCGGGAAAAGATACTTGATAAAACGGATGAGCCCAATGAAATCTTTTTGCTTTGCATACCGGAAGGAAAGCGGGCAGAAGTCGGAGAAAAGCTTAAGCGCTATGTGGGCCGTTACGGGATTCGGGATGAACATGCCGGTTATGAGCAGAATGTGCTGTATGACGCAGACCGGATTGTGGAGGCGGATTTTTTAAGGAATCTTTTTAATATTATCAGCAAAAGCTTTATCATCGCGGCGTTTTGCATAAGCGGGCTTTTTATCGTCGGGATGAAGGTGTTTGCAGAGATTCCCCGGTACAGGAAGAAATACGGGCATCTGACCTGCCTGGGCATGAAGAGGAAGGAGGAGCGGCAGGGCATCCGGGCGGAGCTTAAAAGCCTCCTCCATGTGTCGCTTGCCGCCGGGATTGCCTACGGGCTGACTTATCTGTGGGTCACGGTAAAGCTTGGGGATATGTCCGCCGTAAGACAGGCGTTCTATGTGAAATGGTGGTTCTTTTTTATAGCGGTTTATCTGGCGGTGCAATGCGTGTTGGAAAATATGCTGGCGGGTGTCCTGGTCAGGAAGGTGGAGCGCGCGATGCGGGAGTGAGAAGAAGACATAAAAATTGATTGAAAGTCAAAATCTGTTGTGCTATACTTCTTTTACGGATTCCTCCGCATGATTACGGAGGAAAGCATATGAGTAAAAAGTTACAGGAACTTACGATTAAAGATAATTTCATGTTCGGCGCAGTGATGGCCTATGAAGACATGTGCCGCCAGCTTTTGGAGATGGTGCTGGATTTTCCCATTGAGCGCGTGGAGGTAAGCAAGGAACACAGCCTAATCTACCATCCGGAATACAAGGGGGTGCGCCTGGATGTGTACGCCCGGGATGAAAATAATACGCACTATAATGTGGAGATGCAGGTGAGCAAGGAGACAAATCTTCCCAGACGGAGCAGGTATTACCGCAGCCAGATAGACATGGAGCTTTTGCTGGGCGGCGTCAGCTACTCAGAGCTGCCGGACAGCTATGTGATTTTTATCTGCGATTACGACCCGTGCGGAAGAGAAAAGTACAAGTACACGTTCAGAAACCGCTGCGAGGAGGAATCTTCGCTGGCATTGGAAGACGGGAGCTATACCATCTATTTAAGCACACGCGGGAAGAATGAGCGGGAAGTTCCGGAAGAATTGGTGAAATTCCTAAGGTACGTAAAAGCAGACCTTGAGGACAGCACAGCAGATTTTGAAGATGACTTCGTGAAGAAAGTCCAGGAGACTGTAAAGAAAGTCAAGGAAAGCCGGGAGATGGAGGAGCGTTATATGTTGTTGGAAGAGTTGCTTAAAACGGAACGGAATGAGGGCAGACTTGAAGGAAGGGCGGAAGGAAAGCTTAAAGGAAAGCTTGAACTTCTGCTGGAGAATCTTGGCTCGCTGCCGGCTGAGCTGAGCGCCCGGATTGAAAATGAGACGGATACGAGCATTCTTGAGTCATGGCTTAAGGCAGCAAAAGAGGCGGAATCCATAGAGGCGTTTATTGAAGGGATGCGGCAGTAGTATAGCGTACATAAACGGCTGTGCATTTTGCCGGAGCAAATCTATAGTTTCAATTGCAGGCATCTAGACTTCCGGGTGCCTGTATTCTAAATGATGCAAACAAATTCAATACGTCCGGTTCGGACGGTTTCACAATGAGAAATTGCGGAGGAATCCAGATTAAGATGCCATGATTTTATAAAACCGCAGGGCGTTTTATAAAAGAAAAGACAATACATACCGTAAATTGCCAAAAAAATATTGACGTGAGCCGAAAATGTGATATAATCTTATGTAGTGCAAAAATATACCCGAACAGTCGTATAATGCACAATATAGGGCTGGAGGGGAGGTTAGGTGTGAGACTATGTCAAATGTAATCGTTAAAGAAAACGAGACGTTAGACAGCGCTTTACGCAGATTCAAAAGAAACTGTGCGAAGGCTGGCATTCAGCAGGAGATTCGTAAAAGAGAACATTACGAGAAACCAAGTGTGAGACGTAAAAAGAAATCTGAGGCTGCTAGAAAACGTAAGTATAACTAATATGTGCAACGAATAGGATGTCCGGTAAGGGCATCCTGTTTTTGTATAGATGACAGAAAAGGCAGCAGAAAAATAAAAAAAGGTATTGACAGGCGTAAAAAATGAGTTTATAGTTGGTATCGTTAAAGGGCAAGGGTGCCGTACTTTTATGAGTGCGACACCCTCTTTTTATATTTAGCACAGGAAAGAGAGGGATTTGCAATGAAGTTAAAGGACACGGGGCTTACCGCAAAGGAATTGAAGGACATGGTGGATAAATACATGGTGGAGACTTACGAGCGGTACGACTTCATCGCGGAGAGAGCGGAAGGAATGTACATTTATGATGAGGAGGGCAACGCGTATCTTGACTTTTACGGCGGCGTCGCGGTAAACAGCCCGGGCAACCGGAATGAGCGGGTGGTGGCTGCGATTAAAGACCAGCTTGACGATATCGTACATACATTTAATTACCCGTACACGGTTCCCCAGGCATTGCTTGCAAAGAAAATCTGCGACACCATCGGGATGGACAAGATTTTCTATCAGAACTCGGGGACGGAGGCCAATGAGTGCATGATCAAGATGGCGAGAAAATATGGCATCGATCATTTTGGGGCGGAGCATTATCACATCATCACCGCGAAGAACAGCTTTCACGGCAGGACTTACGGGGCGATGGCGGCGACCGGGCAGCCGGATACGGCAATACAGAACGGGTTCGGAGCTATGCTCCCCGGATTTTCCTATGCGGAATTTAACAATCTCGCGGACTTTGCCTCCAAGGTGACGGAAAATACCATTGCAATCATGATCGAGCCGGTGCAGGGCGAGGGCGGCGTACACCCGGCGAGCCAGGAGTTTGTAACAGGATTGCGAAAGCTCTGCGACGAACACGACATGCTCCTTCTCTTTGACGAGGTACAGACCGGATGGGGGCGCACGGGCGCACCGATGGCGTACATGGGCTACGGGGTAAAGCCGGACGCAGTGTCCATGGCAAAAGCTATGGGCGGCGGTATGCCGATTGGGGCTTGCTGCGCTGCGGAAAAGGTGGCGAAAGCATTTACCCAGGGAACCCACGGCTCTACTTACGGCGGCCATGCCCTTGCCTGTGCGGCGGCCTATGCGTCGGTATCGGAGATTTTAGATAAGAACTTAAGTGAAAATGCGTATGAGATGGGCGAGTATTTAAAAAAGCAGCTTGCAAAGCTCCCCCATGTGACAGAGGCGAGGGGGCGCGGGCTTTTGGTGGGATGCGAGTACGATATCCCCATCGCAGCGGAGGTAAAGCACGGCTGCCTTGACCGGCTGGTTTTGATCACTGCAATCGGAGACAGCGTGAACCGCATGATACCGCCGCTCATTGTGACGAAAAAGCAGATTGACAAGCTGATTCGTATTATGAGGGCGGCAATCGCAGATGCGGCGGAGAAATATTATGCTATGGATCTGGCGAGCTGATATAAGAAATTAGTTATTTCGGACCGTAGATGAGCTGCTGCAGTTCCTGGTAGAGCCGCCCGACAGGGAGCCCGACCACGTTGCTGTAATCGCCTCGGATTTCTTTTACATGGATGGCGAAATCGCCCTGTATGCCGTAGGCTCCTGCCTTGTCAAGGGAATCCCCGGATTCCACATAAGCGTGCAGGTCATCCTTGTGGACAGGGTAGAAGGTCACATCGGTTTTCTCGTAAAATGTGTTTACGGAAGTTCTCCCGCATTTTCTCACTATGAGGGAAACGCCGGTGTAGACTTGGTGGGTGCGGTCAGAGAGCATGGAGAGCATGTCGTAAGCCTCGGACTTATGGGCAGGCTTTCCGAGAATCTCGCCCCGGTAGACGACGATGGTGTCCGCGCCGATGACGGTGAGGTCTTCGGCATCGGTGCAGTCAGGCGAAGGCGGCTGCAGCGCGCGGAACACGGCTTGGGCTTTCTGGGCGGCAAGCTCCATGACGATGTCGGAAGGTACAGTTTTTGTAATTTTTTCCTCTATAGAAGACGGGATAGTCTCGAAAGAGATGCCCGTCTTTTTTAGCAGCTCTTTTCTGCGGGGGGAGGCGGATGCTAAGATGTATCTCATGGCGAATACCAGTCCTTTCATGTGTTTGGAGATTAGTATATTGAAAAAGAGAGGGGCTGTCAATCGCAGCGGGGGTGTTTTCAGAAATATCTTTTCGTGCCTCTTGACATCTTCCGGGAAATCCAGCACAATAAAATATAGAAAGCAGAGTGATATAATTTAAAGAATACTGCCGCCGTGTGCGGCCTAAGGAGGAAGAGACAATGTATATCAGTGAGATTGTGACAACACCGCCGGAGAATGTAAGCGAGAGGGTACCCCTTGAGCAGGAGGTATATAAGGTATTTAAAAAGCTCGGGATTCCTTTTGAGCGGGTGGACAATGACCCGGCGGCATCCATGGAGGAGTGCGCGGATATCGGGAAGGTGCTGGGCGCTCCGGTACGCAAGGATGTGTTTTTGTGCAACCAGAAGAAGACTACGTTCTTCCTGCTGGTGATGCCGGAGGAGAAAGCGTTTGACACGTCGTCCTTCAGCAAGAAACTGGGGGTTTCCCGGATGTCTTTTGCGTCGCCGGAACATATGATGGAGTACCTGGGGACAAAGCCGGGCTCTGCAAGTGTTGTGGGGCTTTTGAATGATGAGGATGATTATGTGCAGCTTATTCTCGATAAGGAAGTGGCAGAGGCAGAGTATTTTGTATGCAACACAGGAATCAACACGACCCATCTGAAGTTTAAGACCCAGGACTTGATCAAAAAATTCCTGCCCTACACCCATCACCGTCCGAGGATTGTGGATTTGTAAAGGGCGGCGTAAGATTATGCCAGGGGAATTTTTGGCGTATGAGGTGAATGGATAACGGATGGCAGGCAGTTGGCAGGAGGCGGTTTTATGGAGAGGCTGTGCGAGAGGGAATTTAAGAGTATAGTTGCAGGAAGGAAAGCGGGAGAGCGGCTTGCATTTATCGAGAAGGAAATCTGGGATATGGACCTTAGCGGGATGGACCTTAGCGGGATGGATTTTACGTTAAGCTCCTTTCAGAACACGGTGCTTAACGGGGTGGATTTTGAGGGCAGTTCTGTGGAAAATGCGCTGTTTGACGGCTGCAGCCTGCGGGGAGCGAATTTTAGGGATGCGGAGATGAAGACGGCGTCTTTCCGCTACTGTGATATGCGGGAGTGCAATATCGAGGGAGCCAATCTTTTCGGGGCGGTGTTGGAATTTGCCAATCTGGAGGGCATTATTTCCGATGAGGATACGCGGTGGTTCCGGCTCCACTGCCCGGAAGAGGGCGCGTTTCTCGGCTATAAGAAATGCGTCAATGACCGGATGGTGCAGCTCCTTATCCCGGCGGATGCCAGGCGGACTTCCGCGACGCTGCCGTCCTGCCGGTGCAGTAAGGCGAAGGTGCTGACGATAAAAAGTTTTGACTTTACCCAGAACTTTGACGAGGCATGGTCTTTGGTGGATGAAAATTTTGTCTACAAAAAGGGGCAGTGGGTGGAAGTGAAGGATTTTAATGAGAACCGCTGGCAGGATTCTACGACAGGGATCCATTTCTGGATGACCAGGGCGGAGGCGGAAGGATATTGATGCCGTTTTCGGACAGGCGGAGATAAAAAGAAAAGAAATGAAGGGATGTAATACCGATGAATACAGCAAATGATTTAAAGCAACTGCTTTTTGATATTGACAGAAAGGGCTATCCTGCGTACAAGGGAACGAAAGGGAGCTACCGTTTTGGGAAATATGTCCTGTACATTGACCATGTGCAGGGAGACCCTTTTGCGGCTCCGTCGAAACTCCATGTGGAGGTATCGGGGAAGGCTGCCGGGTTCCCGGAGCGGCTTTATGACAGGAAACATAAACGGATTGCGCTGCAGGACCATCTGACCAGGCTTTTTGAGGAGCAGACGAGAAAATATTCGTTCCAGGCGAAGGGTTCCGGAAAGAGCGGCATCCTGTCGGTGACAAGATGCGGGCAGGAGGTATTAGAGCGCAGCGCATGTGCCGTTAATCCTGCAAACGGTGATATCATCGTCCGGTTTGAGGCGGGATTCCCGGCAAACGGAAGAACCATCAACGCAAGGGAGCTGATCAAGATTCTCTTTGATTTCCTGCCGGAGTGCGTGGAGAAGTCATTGCTCTATCAGAACATCAACGGTGCCAGGGCTGAGCGGGTGATGGAGCTTTCGGAGGATCAGGAGTATATAAGAAATGAGTTGTCTAAGCGGGAGCTGGTAGCGTTTGTGGCGGACGGTTCTATCCTTCCGAGAGAGTCGGGCATTTCCCAGAGACCTATGAAAGGGGCAGTGGCGTTTGCGTCGCCGGAATCCATGCGGGTGACGATGGACCTCCCCTATAAAGGGGAGATATCCGGCATGGGGATTAAGAGAGGGATCACGCTGATCGTGGGCGGAGGATATCACGGGAAATCAACGCTCCTCAAGGCTCTGGAGATGTGCGTGTATCCCCATATTGCCGGGGATGGGAGAGAGTATATCGTGACGGATGCCGCCGCGGTGAAGATTCGGGCGGAGGATGGCAGGAGCATCAAGCACACGGATATTTCCATGTTCATCAATGACCTGCCGAATAAGAAGGACACGAAGGCATTCTACACGGAGGATGCCAGCGGCAGCACGTCCCAGGCGGCAAATGTGGTGGAGGCGATGGAGGCCGGCGCAAGCGCGTTTTTCATCGACGAGGATACAAGCGCGACGAATTTCATGGTGCGGGATGAGCTGATGCAGCGGGTAATCCACCGGGATATGGAGCCGATCACGCCGTTTATCGAGCGGATGGGCGCAATCTATGAGCGGTTCGGCATCTCGACGGTGCTTGTCGCGGGAAGTTCCGGCGCGTATTTCCAGGTGGCGGATAAGATCGTGCAGATGGACCGCTATGTGCCGCGGGATATTACGGCGGCGGCGAAAGAGGCGGCGGCAGAGTATCCGGGGCTTTCCTATCCCCAGGACGGTACGCCCGCGCCGGAGTATGTAAGGAATCCGAAAAAGAATCCGGGCGTGTTCCACAAAGGCAGGATCAAGATCAAGACAATGGGCAGAGACGGCGTGCAGCTTGGCCATGACACGGTGGATCTGCGCTATGTGGAGCAGCTTGCGGACAGCGAGCAGCTTACCTGTCTCGGATATATCTTAAAGCTGATGGAAGAGGAGGGCTTTGACGGGAAGAAAACCGTGCAGGAGCAGATAGAGGAGCTCCTTGCCCGGATTGAGAAGAAAGGCTTTGCGGCCATCATGGGGAAAGAAGTAAGGAACCAGGGAGATATCCCGGGGAATCTGGCTATGCCCAGGAGAGAGGAAATGTTTGCGTGTATGAACCGGTACCGGGGGCTGAAACTGTAGAGCAAGAACAAGCTGTCGCACAAGGCAGAAATGAACTGGAAACAGATAGATAATTACTGCACGAACAGCATTACCCGGTTGGATGTATATGTGCTGTGTAAACTGTGTACGGTGTTAGGGTGTGAGATACAAGATTTGCTGGTATTCCGCCCGCCGGGGAAAGAATAGGCAGGTCGTTATTGAAAATATTTGTGAGATGGCTGAATTTATAAAACTCGCGCCAGTGGTGCGAGAATTGGAGAAAGAATGGGCGGAGTGGAAATTGCAGGCTATGAGCCTTTGGTAAATGACGTGAAGGAACTGATACATAAAAAGCAGTATCATGTCCTGAAAATAATGAATACGGAGACCATCAACCTTTATTGGGAGATAGGCGAGGAGATATACAGGCAGCAGGAAATCAACGGATGGGGCAAATCCATTGTAAAAATTTTGTCAAAAGAGTTGCAGAAAGAGTTTCCAGGCGCAAAGGGATATTCCGCGGCAAATCTCTGGAGAATGCGGAACTTTTACCTGAGTTATCGCAATTCTGAAAAACTCGCACCATTGGTGCGAGAAATTAGCTGGAGCAATAATGTCGTCATTATGGAGAAGTGTAAGGATGATTTGCAGAGGGAATTTTACATCCAGACGGCAAAGCGGTATGGGTGGACAAAACGCATTTTGGCAAATTTTATTGAGACACAGACTTATGAGAAGTATTTATTAAACCAGACGAATTTCGATTTGACACTGCCGGAAGAACGCAGAACACAGGCAAAACTGGCTGTAAAAGATGAATATACCTTTGACTTTGCGGAACTGTCGCCGGAATACTCTGAGCATGAGTTGGAAATGCAGTTAGTAAACAACATCCGGGCATTCCTGATAGAGATGGGCGGGGATTTTACATTTATCGGCAATCAATACCATCTGACCGTTGGCAGTCGGGATTTATATATTGATTTACTCCTTTTTCACAGAAGATTGAGGAGCTTGGTAGCAATCGAATTGAAAATAGGCGAGTTTGAGGCAGAGTATGCTGGGAAAATGCAACTGTACCTAACAGCACTGGATGAGCAGATAAAACTGCCGGAGGAAAATTCGTCTATTGGCATTATCATTTGTAAAAGCAAAGACAAGACATATGTGGAATATGCATTGAAACAGTCAAATGTGCCAATTGGGGTGGCAACGTATAAGCTGAGTGATTCTCTGCCGGAAGATATGAAGGAGTTGTTGCCAGAGCCGGAGGAGATTGTGAGAAGATTAAGGGTGTTTGAGACAAATAGTATATAAGTTGGCTTAATTGCTTGAAATATTATATGGAATGTTTGATGATACATGTGAGGCTTATGAGTAGAAATATTACGGAGGGAAAGAAACATATAAGTGCTTAACATAGTATTTATGTAAATTTGATTGGATTATGGCAAACAAACGAAGAGATGATTTTAGTAAACAAACAATAGAAGTATTGGCAAAACGAGTTACATATTGCTGTTCAAATCCAGAATGTAGGAAGGCAACAATCGGTCCCAATATTAATAAAAATAAGGCAACGAGTATAGGTGTCGCTGCACATATTAAAGCAGCAGCTCCGGGAGGACCGAGATACGATAAAAATATGACTTCAGAAGAAAGAAGTGATATAAGTAATGGGATTTGGTTATGCCAATCTTGCTCTAAACTTATTGATGCCAATCCTGAAAAGTATCCGGTTGACCGGCTAATAGAATGGAAAGAACTTGCAGAACAAACATCACAAAGGGCAATTGAGAGTGATGGAACCTTTAATCCGGATTCTATTTTTTCAATAGCGATAGAAGATAAATTAGTTGACGATTTAGAAATAAATAAGGATGAAGAATCTACTATTTTAACTCGTAAAATGAAAGATGGAGAATTTGATACAATTTCAATTCTTAATGCTAAAGGAGCGAAGTTGCATGCTTTAGGCATTATCAAAGTTTTAAAAACAACACAAGCTGGAAAAATTGTTTTGAATCAGATTTATTCAGATGTAAAAATGACCGTAATGAATAATATTTATATGAAGAAAAATTATGGTGATTTATTGAAAGAAGATATGTCACTAATAAATGATGAAATGAATAAAGTTTTAGAAAGATATAAGGATAAGCCTTGTATTGACCTACAATTTTTGATGGGATTGTTGTATATTGCTACATCTAATTGTGCAATGTTATGGAAATATGGGAGTGAATTAGATGAAACTGATAATTAGTAGAATAAATGAATGGTTTGATACAGATTATCCAGAGTTAGATGTATATTATGTTTGTGTAAAATTGCTTGAAAAACTGAATAGAAATAGAATCAAAGGAATAGTTTATGATAAACTATCTCTTATTAGTATTGTAACACCAAACAGAAGTAAAGAAATGATGCAAACAATAGATAAATCTATAATATATATGGTTTCGAGGGGATTGGTTGAAAAGAGAAAAGTGTCTGATTTCAGAACGGATTTATTTATTACAGATTTGGGGATAAGGACATTGCATAAGATAGAGGAGAAGCAGAATGAGATTAAATAGGATTGTCGTAGCAGGGGATATCGGTTGTGAATACGAATTTGGTGATATTAACGTACTTCTTGGTGATAATAATTCAGGTAAATCTACACTTGTAAAATTAATTTTGTTTTGCTTGGGGGCTCCAATTAATTCATTTATTGATGAAATTAGTAAAAAGAAATTATGTAATAATGTCACTTTGGAAGTGACGCTTAAAAATGGTAGAAGCGTAAGAATTATTCGTAAATTACCCACTTCGGAGGCTTTTTTGGTAACACCGATTAAGTGCCAGGAAGAAATTGTAAATGATGAAATTACAGTGTTTAATGCGGCAGAATTCTCTGATTTTCTGTTAGAAAGTGAGGGATATAGCACGGAAAAAATAGCCTATACAAAAGACAAAATGGCTAGTTTCAGATTTTATTTTTTGTTACGCGCTGTATATGTTGATCAAGATACCTCTGCACATAGCATTTTATCTGATTTGAATATGGGACAAGACTACTTTACTAGCCAACCTATTATAAAAAAATCAATTGTGGAGAAGATATTAGGAAAAGATAATAGTGAATTGCAAAAAATACGAATTGCTATACAAGAGTTAAATAAGGAAAGTGCTACATTAGGTGCGGAGATAGCATTTTTGAAAGAACAAAAAGAAAAAATGGAAAATATACATAGTTATGAATGGAGAAAATTGGAAAATGAACTATTAAAAATCAAAGAAGAGAAAGAATTGTTGTCAAATGCAGAGTATGAACAGTTGGCAAAGGTAAAAATAATCAATGACAAACAAACATCATCGGAATTAGTGTTAAAACAAAAGGCACTTAATCAGAAGGTGGAAAATGATCAAATTTTAAAATTACAAATATCTGATTTAGAAAATATACTCAAATCATTAGATGATGATATATTGGCTCTTAATTACAAAATGGCTGCAAAAGATATACTAGAAGAATTACCAATTTTATATTGTCCTAACTGTTTATCGGAGTTATCTGAAGAAACGATTAAACGTGGTTTATGTGAAAATTGTCATAAAAAAACTGCGGAAGAAAAGATACTGAATAATGCCACATTAAAAAAGACATTGAATGATTCTATTGCTGAAGCACGGGAATTGCTTGTTGTAAAGAGAAATATATTGCATCAGAATAGAGTTGAAATAAACAAATTGGAAAAGGATATCCAGAAAGAGAAAAAACACTTATTTTCGGAGAGTCAGTGTGAACGTAATCTGATACAAGATTCTATTAATGATGTCAGGCAACGTTTGGAATTTCTAATTGAAAAAGAAAACGTTTTGAAACAATATAGAAAGATTAAGACAGATTTTGAGAAATCAAAAGAAAGAAAAAAGATTATATTAGAAAAAATGAAAGAACATAAGGAGGAGTTGTTGGAGGCCGATAATAAAGCAACAAAAGCAATGCATAATTATAATGTGTTTAAAGAAAGGTTTACGGATTATTTAAAGACGTTATTTACAGAAATTGATAAATGTTCATTGGATGAGAATTATATGCCGCTTATTGATGATAATAAAATGACATCTGTTTCGTCAGCAAGTTTGAAGGTGGCTATTCGAATCGCATATATACTGGCATTATTAACATCAAATTGCGGAGAGGATGGAAGTCATGTTGGGTTTTTGTTGTTAGATTCTCCCAAAGATAAGGATTTGGATGACTACCGTTTTGAAAAATATCTTGGGATAATTGGAAGGGATTGTAAAGGGCAAATTTTGATTACAGGAAGTGTAAGTGACAGAGAAATTTATAAAAAAGAACTTGTAAATGCAAAGTTTTTTGAAGAATTAACTACTGAACAAAAATTATTAAAATAAATATTTTGCAAAGTGGTTGTTTTATTTATTAAATTTGATTTAATAAATCTATGGCAACACTTTGGCAACGGAAAATCAGTAAGCCTAAATATAGTGCATAATTGAAGTATAAACTCGGCAGTTAGATATAGGAAATTAAACAAAATAGATTAAGAAATAAACTGAACTTGCTTACGGGATTCTTTTGGATAATACTTCCGGAGGAGCTGGTTTTCTTTATATGTGCAAAATGTAATCATGCAGGTATAGCGGTGGTTGATGAAAGGCGGAGGGAGTTGGAAGTATGATGGATGAGTTTTTTTTTCGGGCGATTGCGCGGATTCGGACGGATTTTTCGGAGAAGTTCGGGATTCCCAGGCAGAGCGGGCTTGCGGGCACGAGGGGGAGGATCATCTTTGAGGAAAGGTATCGGAGTCCGGAGGCGGTGCGGGGGATTGGGCAGTTTTCCCATCTCTGGCTTTTGTGGGAGTTTTCCGAGGCGGTGAGGGAGGAGTTTAGTCCTACTGTGCGTCCGCCGAGGCTTGGCGGCAATGAGCGGGTGGGGGTGTTTGCCACGCGCTCTCCTTTTAGGCCGAATCCCATCGGGCTGTCCTGTGTTAAGCTTGAGCGGGTGGAGATAAGCGGGGAGTGCGGCCCGGTGCTCTATGTGACGGGGGCGGACATGATGGATAATACTCCGATTTTTGACATCAAGCCTTATCTTCCCTATGTGGACGCCTATCCGGAGGCGGACGGAGGCTTTGCCGCGGAGAAAATGGACTATCGGCTGGAAGTTTCTTTTACAGAGGAATGCCGGAGGGAATTTACGCCGGAGGAGCTTTCGGTGTTGAGGGAGGTTCTTTCCCAGGACCCGAGGCCCTCTTATCAGGATGACCCGGAGCGGGTGTACGGGATGGCGTATGCCGGAAGGGAGCTTAAGTTCCGGGTAGAGAGCCGGACGCTGACAGTCGTGGGGTGTGAGCAGTGACTGTGGAATCCTTTTTTGATGCGCAGGCAGTCTGCAGCGCCCTTTCCCCTAAGCAGACATTTCGGGGGCGCTATTAGCGGAGGCGAAATCCACCTCTTACGCAGACTTGGAGTGAAGGTTCTCCTGAACTCCTTAGTCGCAGTTGGAGGTTAGTTCGCCGGAGCGTTGCCCGGTCTGCGTGGGGAAGGGGCGCTGCGGACTGCCGTTCCTCGAAAAAAATTCCAGCCGCACTGCTGGAAAAAATTTGCCGGGAAATATGATATTGCCTATTTACATCCGGCGCTTACAGGGATATAATAGTCATTGGCAGATGATGTTACTGCAATCTCTATTCAATGTGAAAACTGAATATGAAAGTCTTTGTGGCAGGGTGAAAGCCCCTACCGATGGTACAGTCCATGACCCGCTTTGGCGGCTGATCCGGTGACGTGTCTCTGACGGCATGAATTCCGGAACCGACGGTTACAGTCCGGATGAGAAAAGACATTTTCTGCATTTTTATGCCCGGGACAGTTTTTGTTGCGGGTTATTTTTATTTTTGTGTAAGGGGAAGTCGGTATTTTTTTTCGTTTTGAAAAGACAGGCTGACAGAGAACCCCGAAGAAAGGAGATTTCAGTATGAACCAATTCAACGAAACAAATGCAACAACCAAGACGGCAGCCAGGACGGCTGGGAAACACGCCGTGCAGACGGGGGCGGACATCCATATGAAGGTGAAGACCATCGCTTTTGTAGGTCTGATGGGCGCGGTGAGCGCGGTACTTATGCTGTTTCGGTTCCCGATTCCGTTTATGCCGCCGTTTATGTCTTTTGACCTGTCGGGGTTGATGGAGATGATGGGCGGATTTATGTTCGGGCCGTTTGCGGCAGTGTGTATCATTATCGTAAAGATTCTTTTGCAGCTTGTGATTCAGGGGTCATTTTCTCTGGGAACAGGGGAGCTGCAGAGTTTTCTCTTAAGCTCCAGCTATGTGCTGCCGGCGCTTTTTATCTATCACCGGAATAAGACGAAGAAGACGGCGGCTGCAGGAATGGCAATCGGCACGGTGGCCGTGTCGGCGGTGGCGGTCCTTACGAACCTGTATCTCATTATCCCCTTCTATGCGAATCTGTCGGGGATGACCATGGATGATTTTGTAGGGATGTGCAGGGCGGTCAATCCTGCCATGAAGAGCGTGGCGACGATGGCGGTCTTCGGAATCCTGCCCTTTAACCTGATCAAATACGGTGTGAATTCTGTCGTTACGTTTATTGTATATAAGAGGCTGAGCAAGCTGATCAAGGGAATCATCAGCCGGTAAGGATGGCGGAAAAAACGCGCGGGGCAATCCGGTCCGAAGGGCGTATGCCGCGGGAGCGCAAGGCAGCTCCGGGAGAATGAGCGAATAGATTAGCGTATAGATTGACGAAAGCGCAAGTATGGGATAAGAGAGGAGACGGAACATGAAATTTGTATTGGACAAAGATATCACTTTTGAACAGGCGGCAGAGCGGATGTTCAACATGCTTGGGAACAGCCAGATCATGGCGCTTGCATCCAGCAAGGACGACTATGTGATGGTGCGTAACGTAAGCTGCCTGTTTTACGACGGGAAGATCTGGTTTAAGACGGACAAAAATTTCCGCAAGACAAAGCAGCTATTAGAAAATCCTAATGTTGCCATGTGCTGGAGCGGCATCCAGGTGGAGGGTACCGCGAAGAATAAGGGGCTTGTTGCCGAGGAGCCGGGTCAGATATTTGCGGAAGGGTATAAGAAATACCTGTGGCAGAGCTACAATAAGTACAGCCACGAGGACACGGAGATTCTGATCGAGGTGACTCCGAAATATGTGGAGGTGTGGGATACCAGCGATGAGGGTTACGCCTTCCAGCTCTTTATTGATTTTGAGAAAAAAAGTGTGGAAGTAAAGCAGTACGATAAAAAATAGCGGATAAGGGGGCGGAGCAGTGAAACTTGACCGAATGATTGGCATCCTGTCGGTGCTTTTGCAGAAGGAGAAGGTGACGGCTCCGTACCTTGCAGAAAAGTTTGAAGTATCCCGCCGCACCATTAACCGTGATATCGAGGCGCTCTGCATGGCGGGAATCCCGCTGGTGACAGAGACCGGGGCCAACGGCGGCGTGTCGATCATGGATGGGTACAAGATTGACCGGACGCTCCTGAGCACGTCGGATATGCAGGCGATTCTGGCAGGGCTGCGGAGCTTAGACAGCGTAAGCGGCACGAAACGCTATGCCCAGCTTATGGAAAAGCTGTCGGCGGGGGCATCGAACCTGCTGTCGGGGGATACCCATATCTTAATTGACCTTTCCGCCTGGCACAAGGATACGCTGTCGCCGAAGATTGAGCTGATCCACGGGGCAATCCTTTCCGGGCATAAGGTTTCTTTTTCTTACTTTGCGCCCGGCGGGGAGTCTTTCCGAACCATTGAGCCTTACGACCTTCTCTTTCAGTGGGCGGGATGGTATGTGTGGGGGTGGTGTGAGCTGCGGGAGGATTTCCGGATGTTTAAGCTCGGGCGGATGACGGGAGTTTCGGTGGGCGATGCGTTTGAAAAGCGCGCCGTGCCTTTTCCGGACATTTCTGACGGGAAGGTGTTTCCCGGCAAATATCAGGTCAAAGCGAGGATCATGCCGGAGTATAAATGGCGGCTTATTGAAGAGTACGGGGCGGACAGCTTTCGGGAAGAGCCGGAGGGAACCTTGCTTTTTTCCGGATGGTTTGCGGATAAGGTGAGCGCGGTCACCTGGATCGTCTCTTTCGGGGATGGGGCGGAGATTCTGGAGCCGGAAGGATTCCGGGCGGATGTCCGGGCATTTGCGGAAGGGATATGGCGGAAGTATGAAAACTGCAGCCTGCAAGATGTTTCACAAAGGGCGGAGATAAAATAAATGTTTATCAAAGAATACGGACATTCTGACGGCAAAGCAGTGATGCTGCTCCATGGCGGCGGATTGTCTTGGTGGAGTTATGAGCGGGCGGCGATGCTGCTGGCTGAGGGCGGTTTTCATGTTCTGCTGCCGGTATTGGACGGACATGCCGGGAGCGGCTGCGAATTTACGGCCATGGAAAAGACGGCAGAAAGGCTGATTGCCTATATTGATAAGAGGTTTGGCGGGCATATTTCGGTCATTGGCGGACTTTCTCTGGGCGCGCAGGTTGCGGTTGAAATGATGGTGCAAAAAAAGGATATCTGTGACCATGCTATTATTGAAAGCGCTCTTGTCATTCCGATGAAGGCAGCTAACACCCTGATTCCGCTATCTGTAGGGCTGAGTTTTCCTCTGGTGAAAAAAGAATGGTTTGCAAGGCTCCAGTTTCACAGCCTGCGCCTTCCGCCGGAGTTGTTTGAGGATTATTACCGTGATACATGCCTGATAAAAAAGGCAGATATGGTTTCTTTCCTGAGGGCAAACACATCTTATCAGATAAAGGAGTCACTTAAGGATTCAGAGGCGAAAGTTCTGATTATGGTTGGCGGCAGAGAGACGCCGAAGATGATTCGCTCATCCGAAATGCTGCATGCCGTTTTGAAAGGAAGTTCTCTTGTTATATTTGACGGATGGAATCACGGGGAGGCAAGCATCGGCCATCCTGAGAGATTTGCTGAGACGGTAAAAGATTTTGTTGGTAAGTAAAACCATGACATACAGTTGTCGTGGTTTTTCTGTTATACTGTAGATGACTTTGAGAGAAAACCGGCTGTAACGGCAGGTGAGATTCAAAGAGTAAAATTTAGTAAAAGGAGAGCGAAAGCATGGCATTTGACTACAAAAAGGAGTACAGGGAATTTTACTTGCCGAAGAGGAAACCGGAAATCATCACTGTGCCGCCTATGAATTTTTTGGCAGTCCGCGGAAAGGGCGACCCCAACGAGGAGGGCGGCGCGTACAAGCAGTCCATCGGTCTGCTCTACGGGATAGCGTTTACCATCAAGATGAGCAAGCTGACAGACCACCGGATGGAGGGGTATTTTGACTTTGTGGTGCCGCCGTTGGAGGGGCTGTGGTGGCAGAGGGGCGTAAAGGGCGTGGACTACTCCCGCAAGGAAGATTTTGAGTGGATATCCATGATACGGCTGCCGGAGTTTGTGACGGAGGAGGAGTTTAGCTGGGCGAAGGAGGAGGCTGCGGCGAAGAAAAAGACAGACTTTTCTGAGGTGAAATTTTTTCCCTACGACGAGGGCCTGTGTGTGCAGTGTATGCATGTGGGGGCGTATGACGACGAGCCGAAGACGATTTCCTGCATGGATGCATTTGCGGCGGAGTCAGGGTTCGTGGCAGATATGAGTGACAGGTGCGATAAGCCCGGGATGGAGGGCAGACGCTTTCACCATGAGATTTATCTGAGCGATGTGAGGAGATGCAGGCCGGAGAATTTAAAGACGGTCATCCGGCATCCGGTAAGGAGGGCGTAAGGAGATGGAGTATACGAAAAAACAGATAGAGGAACTGGCCGGCGGGGAAAGATGGGCGCTTTTTGAGCGGCTCAATGAGATGATCCTGGAACATTATGATATGGAACAGGCATGGGATAAGGGCGGCAGGGATTGGGCGGCCTGCCTGCGTTACAGACGGGGCGAGAAGACGCTCTGCACGGTATATTTCCGAAAAGGGGAGGCGGCGGTCCTTGTCATATTCGGAAAGAAGGAGCGGGAGAAGTTCGAGGAGGCTCAAAAAGAGTTCTCGGACTTCGTGCAGGAGGTTTATCACAGCTCAAAGACTTACCATGACGGGAAATGGATGCTGTTTGACATGGATACGGAGGGGCTGCTTTCGGATATGGAAAAGCTCCTTGCCATTAAGAGAAAGCCGAACCGATAGATTGCGGCGTGCGGCTGCTATTGTGAGCGGACGGATATTTTCAAATTAAAAAGAATCATGACATATAGTTGTCATGGTTCTTTTGCTATGATAGGGCTGTAAAAAGATGTTGGGGTTGAAAGAAAGGATAGTAAGACTTATGAATTATGAGATTGTAACATTGGAAGAGAAAATTGCGGTAGGAGTTTCCGGGAGGACGAATAATACTTCTCCTGATGCGGGGGCGGTAATCGGCGGGCTGTGGAACCGTTTTTACAATGAGGGCGTGTATGCGGCAATCCCGAAAAAGGAGGGGGCGAAAGCGATGGGCATCTACACGGATTACGCCGGGGATGAACGCTCGGACTGCACGCTGGTCGTGGCATGTGAGGCGGAGCGGGAGCCGGAGGGGGATGAATTTGCGGTATACCGGATTCCGGCGGGGCGGTACGCGAAGTTCATCGTCCGGGGAGATATGGTGAAAGCGGTAGCCGCGGCATGGCAGGAAATCTGGCAGATGGAGCTTGACCGGGCGTTCCGGTGCGATTTTGAAGAGTATCAGGATGACTGTATGGGGGAGACGGAAGTCCATATCTATATAGGGCTGAAGTAAGGAAGAAAGGGAAAAAGGATGCATAAGGTCAAAGCGAAAGGGATACTGTCAGCGAAAAATGGGATGAATCTGTACCGGGGATGCTCGCACGGGTGTATTTACTGCGATTCCAGGAGCAGGTGCTATCATATGGAGCATGAGTTTGAGGATATCGAGGTGAAGGAGAATGCCGCAGAGCTTTTGGAGGACGCGTTAAGGCGCAGGCGGAAGAAATGCATGATCGGCACAGGCGCCATGACAGACCCTTATATCCCGTTAGAGGAGGAGCTTTGCCAGATGCGGCGGGCTTTGGAGGTTATCGAAAGGTACGGTTTCGGCGTTACCGTGCTGACGAAATCCGCCCGGATTCTGCGGGATATGGACCTTTTGCAAAAGATTCATGAGCGGGCAAAGTGCGTGGTGCAGATGACCCTCACGACTTATGACGAGGGGCTTTGCCGGAAATTGGAGCCGAATGTTAGCACGACGGCGGAGCGGTTTGCGGCGTTAAAGGAGTTTCGCGACGCGGGGATTCCCGCGGTGGTGTGGCTTACCCCGGTTTTGCCTTTTATCAACGATACGCCGGAGAATATTTCCGGCATCCTTGAGATGTGCGCCGAGGCGAAAGTCCGGGGAATCATCTGCTTTGGCATGGGGGTGACGTTAAGGGAGGGCAGCCGGGAGTATTTTTACCGGCAGTCAGAGCGGCTGTTCCCGGGGATGAAAGAGCGGTATATCCGGGCTTACGGCAGCCGATATGAGCTGGCAAGCCCGAGGAATGCCGAGCTTATGGGGATTTTCCGGGACAGGTGCCGCGGCGGCGGGATTCTTTGCGGCAATGACCGGATATTTGAGTATCTGTCAAAATTCCCGGAGGAGCCGGGCGGGCATCAGATGACACTGTGGGATTAACCAGCCTGTCCGGCTCATTTTTGTGCGATATGTATAATTTTGCAGGAAAATAAAGATATTATTTTTATTGTGAACTAAGCGTCATATGGTGTATAATGAGGCGAATTAAGGAAACAGTCCGGCTGTTTGCGCGGATGATAAGGAGATAGATTATGGCGTTGGAAGATTATAACAAAGCGTACAGAATGGGAAAGCGGGAGTATCAGCACCGGATGATGAGGGGGCAGCTCCCTACCTTGCAGGTGTTGGATGAGATACTGCCCCCGAAGGGGCTTTATACGGAGGTTCCGCTGGGGCTTGTGCAGATTCCGGTGAATCAGATCGTGGGAACGAAGACGGGAGGCAGGAGCAATGCTTTTGCGGCGAACTTTATGCCAATCTTAAAGGTGGGGACGGAGTTTTCCCAGAAGTGGGTGACGCTGTGCAAGAGCCATGAGGAAGAGGGCATCCGGGAGCCTATCAAGGCTTACGAGTACATGAACCAGTTTTATGTCCTGGAGGGGAATAAGCGGGTCAGCGTACTGAAGTATTTTGACGTGGTGTCCATCCCCGGCACTGTGACCCGTATCGTGCCGAAGAGGACGGGGGAGAAGGAAAATAATATTTACTATGAGTTTATGGAGTTTTATGAGCTTTCTAAGGTGAATTACATCTGGTTTTCCGAGGAGGGTTCTTTTGCCGAGCTGCAAAAGGAGGTTGGCAAAGAGGCTGACGAAGTGTGGAGCGATGATGACAAGCTGACCTTCAGCTCTATCTACACCCGGTTTCTGACGGAGTTTAACGCAAATGACGGGGATAAGCTTAACTGTACGCCGGGGGATGCGTTCCTTGCGTTTATCACGGTCCATGATTATGAAAATCTGGAGGATATGACTACCAGCGAGCTTAAGGAACTGGTGAAGAAGAGCTGGGAGGAGTTCGAGCTTTTGCAGGAGGAGGAAGAGATTGACTTAAAGATGGACCCTATTTTTAAAGAGAAGACCATCTTAGATAAGCTGCTGCCTTCAAGCGCGCCGAACCTCAAGGCTGCGTTTATCTACGAGAAATCGCCCATGACTTCTGCCTGGACTTATGCCCACGAGCTGGGGAGGCTCCAGCTTGAGCAGAGATTCCCGAAGGAGGTCACGACGGTCTGCTATGAAAATGTGACGGTGGATACCGTTGAGGATATTTTAGAGGAGGCGGTTGAGGAAGGGTGCAACCTTATTTTTACCACGACGCCATCTTTTGCCCAGGCAAGCGTGAAGGCGGCAATCGCCTACCCGAAGGTGAGGATTTTAAACTGCTCGCTGAATACATCCCATCGGTATATCCGCACCTATTATTCCCGGATGCATGAGGCGAAGTTCCTTATGGGCGCTATCGCGGGGGCTATGGCGAGGAATGATAAGCTGGCGTACATCGCGGATTATCCGATTTTCGGGACCATTGCAAACATCAACGCATTTGCGCTGGGGGCGAAGATGATCAATCCCCGGGCGGAAGTCTACCTTGACTGGAGCGCAAAGAAGGACAATGACGCACTCTGGAACTTTAAAAACAGCGACGCGTCCATCATTTCTGGCAAAGACATGGTGATTCCGGAGGATGCGTCCAGGTATTTCGGCATTTTTGAGATGGCGGACGGATACCCCAGGAGCCTTGCCATGCCGGTGTGGCAGTGGGGGAATTTCTATGAGAAACTCATCCGCACCATCATGGAGGGTACATGGAAGTACGACGACGACCCGTCCACCACGAAGGCAATCAATTACTGGTGGGGGATGTCTGCGGATGTTGTGGGGGTTATCTGCTCCCAGAACCTTCCCATCGGCACGAAACGTCTGGTGGAGCTTTTGAAAAATACCATCAGCAGGGGGGAATTTAACCCATTTTCGGGAATCCTCTACTCCCAGGAGGGAATCGTGCAGGACCACCCTTACGGAACTCTTTCCCCGGAGGCAATCATGGAGATGGATTGGCTGGCGGAGAATGTCATCGGCTCCATCCCGAAGGAGACGGAGCTTAAGGAACACACAAAGCCTGTAGTGGGGCAGCAGGGGTTAGACAAGGCGAAGGGATAAGGGCATATGAAGATACTTGCGATTGCGGACGAGGAGTCGGCGTATCTGTGGGATCATTTTGAGAAGGAAAAGCTGGAGGGAATCGACCTTATCATCTCCTGCGGCGATTTAGACCCCAGATATCTGTCCTTTCTTGCCACATTTACCTCGGCGCCGGTCCTCTACGTCCACGGCAACCATGATGAAAAATACAGTGAGATACCGCCGGAAGGATGCACCTGCATCGACGATACAGTCTATGTCCATGACGGAATCCGTATCCTGGGGCTTGGCGGCTCCATGAGGTACCGGGGCGGGGAGCATCAGTATACGGAGTGGGATATGAAACGGAGGGTGGGAAAGCTTGCGTTCAAGCTTTTCAGGCACAGGGGATTTGACATCCTCGTGACCCATGCCCCGGCTTATGAGCTTAACGATGCGAGAGACCTTCCCCACCAGGGGTTCAAGGTGTTTCTTACGCTGCTTGAAAAGTATAAGCCGCGGTTTTTCCTCCACGGGCATGTGCATCTGTCCTACGGGAGGAACCATAAGCGGTACGATAAATATCAGGAGACACATGTGATCAATGCGTATGAGCGGTGTGTGTTTGAATATGAGGATGAAAACCTGCGGGAGCATCTTAGGTGATGCGGCGCAGGTTTTTTATGTGTCTTGATAGAATCTTTAAAATCTTACGGTATCCTGCTTATATCACAATTCAGAGAGGATGGATATTATGGATATGATCTTACAGACTGCAAATCTGTGCAAAAACTTCAGAAAGCAGTGCGCGGTCAGCAATGTATCTTTATGTGTTGAAAAGAATACGGTTTTTGGGCTGTTAGGCGCGAACGGCGCGGGGAAATCGACGGTATTGAAAATGATTGCCGGCATCTTGAAACCGTCGTCGGGAACCATTGATTTTGATGGTCAGCCCTGGACGCGGGAGGTATTGGGGGATATCGGAGCTTTCATCGAGACGCCGCCTGTCTACGGCAATCTGACAGCGTATGAGAATTTAAAGGTCAAAGCAATTCTGTTGGGAGTGAAGGAGGAAAGAATCCGTGAGGTGCTGGATATTGTGGGGCTTGCGGATACGGGTAAGAAACGCGCAGGGCAGTTTTCCCTTGGGATGAGACAGCGTCTGGGTATTGCGCTGGCGCTGCTGAATGAGCCGAAACTGCTTATTTTAGATGAGCCTGCCAATGGGCTTGACCCCGCGGGCATTCTGGAACTTCGCGGGCTGCTCCGGGGGTTTCCGGCAAGAGGGATTACGGTACTGTTATCAAGCCATATCCTTTCGGAGGTACAGCAGACTGCCGACCATATCGGTATTCTCTCGGAAGGCGTTCTGAAATACAGCGGGAAAGTAAATCCCGGTGAAGATCTGGAAACCCTTTTTATGGAGACGGCAAAGAAGAGTAAAGGGGAGGGCAGGTGATATGAGGGAGCTTATGAAAGCGGAGCATTTCAAGCACAGGCATACGTTTGGCGGGAAAATATTTTTGATTTCCCCCTGTATGGTGCTGGCTCTGGCGTTTCTCCTGACAGGAGGCGGGAAGAGTGATTTTTCGGCGGGTGTGTGGAACTGGTGGTACGCAATGTTCCTTTCCGGAACATTGTCTGCTGCCTGTTATTTAAGCGTCAGGAAGGACGGGAGGCTGGGATACCATAATTTGCTCATGTTTCCGATTCCGCCTCAAAGGTTATGGACGGCAAAAATCCTCTGCGGAGCGCTGGGGCTGTTCCTTTCAAATGCCGTCATCTATCTCGGCACGCTATTGGGAGGGGAGCTGCCGAAAGGGGCGGTTTCCGGTTTTGGAGGGCTTTTGGCTGTGCTTTTGCTGACGGTTGGATATTTATGGGAGATACCGGTATTTTTGTTTTTAAGTGCCAGATGCGGAATGTTCTGGAGCATTTTCGCCGGCGTGATATTATCCGTCAGCGGTATTTTGACAGTTCCGGATACTTCTCTTTGGTGGCTGTATCCTGCCGCTGTTCCTGTACGCCTGATGTGTCCTGTGCTGGGCGTGATGCCCAATGGGCTGCCTGTCCCGGCGGGAAGTGAGCTTTTGGATACGGGTGTGATTCTGCCGGGCATACTGCTGTCGCTGATGTGGTTTTTGATATTCGGCATTGCAGCGTCGGTCTGGTTTGGGTGCTGGGAGGACAGGCGATGATGATCTTAAAATGTATTGCTGCGGATTACAGAAAGACGAAAGGTTTGTATTTCCGGACGGCTCATCTGGTGATACCGGTCTGCGCTGCGGCTGTATTTCTTGCTTATTACGCGAATGTGACCTGGGATGTCCGGGAAAAAGCAGAGGCTTACTATCAGGCATTAGGCTGCGGGTTTCCTGTGCTGATTGGGCTGTTTGGCGCAATGCTGGCGGAGCAGGAGGCGTCTGTCTCTTTCCAGGCCATGCTGTCAGCGGTCAATAAGCGCCGGATGTTTTACAGCAAGCTTATGCTGCTCATAGCGGGCGGAACAGGTTCGGTGTTTCTGGCAAGCGTTTTGTTTGGGCTTGGAAATATCTATGTGCTGAAACAGTCCGCGGCAGGTATGAATCTTTATGTGCGGGCAGCATTTGTATTGATAACAGGAAATATTTTCTGCTATATATTTCACTGGTTTCTGGCATTGCGTTTTAATAGAGGAGTGAGTATAATGGCAGGTATTACGGAAGGGCTTGCCGCCGCCCTTTTGCTGACCGGGCTGGGGGATGGCATCTGGTGCTATGTTCCGTGTGCGTGGGCGGCAAGGCTTACAACCTGTATGGTTTTACAGTCTGCGGGGATACATGCCTTTGACGCAAAGTGCCGGACTGCGGTTTTCTTATGCGCGGCTCTGACCGTGTGCGGGTTTGTCCTGTCCGGCATCTGGGCAGACCGCTGGGAGGGGCAGCAGTCCGGCGACTGATACAGCGAAAGGAGGTATTATGGCGAATATTTTAGTAGTAGATGATGAGAGAGCAATCCTTGCGATGGTAAAGAAGATTTTGGAGGCGGACGGACACTGCGTTACGGCGGTAAGTAATCCCCGGGAAACTGCAGGGTTAAAGCTGCAGACTTATGACCTTATCATCCTGGATGTGATGATGCCGGAGACGGACGGGTATACATTGTGCAGGAAGATACGTCCCCTTGCAGACTGCCCCATATTGTTCCTCACTGCGAAAACAGAGGAAGACAGCCTTGTCTGCGGACTGGAGACGGGTGCGGACGATTATATCAGCAAGCCTTTTGGGAAAATGGAACTTCGGGCGAGGGTAAGGGCGCATCTGCGGCGCGAGCACCGGGAACACTCAGTCAGGCTGTCTTTTTCCGGGTGTTACTTCAACCTTTCGGCAAAACAATTAGTGGTGGGGGAAGAAATAGTTCCCCTGACAAAGAGCGAGTATCTGATCTGTGAATATTTAGCCCGCAATGCGGGGCAGGTATTTTCAAGGGAGCAGATTTATGAGAAGGTGTTTGGGTATGACGGGGAGAGCAGCGACGCAACAATCGCGATGCATATTAAAAATATCCGGTCGAAACTGGAGGGCATGGATTATGCTCCTGTAAAAACAGTCTGGGGGATTGGATATAAGTGGGAGGAAAAGCAGTGAGAAAAGAAACGGGAATGCCGTTAAGCGTATTTTTCTTAAAATATTTTCTGTATGTGTCGGCTGCGGTGACATTCATCTGTCTCGGGGCGGTATTTATACTCAATGTGCTTGTTGCGAAAGACTTGATCTACCCTGCCAACTATGCACAAAAGCAGGCGGAGGCGGCGAGGGAGGGAATTGAGCGCGCCCCGTCTGTCAGCAGGGATTTGATTCCCGGGCTGTGCCAGTATGCCGTCTTTGACCTGGAGGGGAATATGACAGATGGGAATATAGGAAAAACCAGGCTGAAAACTGCCTGGGAGGCGGTGTCGGGCAAGAGGGCATCCCGCGGGGAGAATTATTACAAAGTGGTCAGGCGGGAGAGGGAGTATGTCGTACTCCAATACCAGATCATCCCTCAGTACAAATCCGAAACGCTCCGCAGATATCTCTGGCCTCCGCAAAATCTGCTTATGCTGGCTGTGCTTTTTATGGCAGTATTCAGTGTGGTCGTGATTGCCCTCCGGTTTAGCCGCGCATTGAAGAAGAAGTTGGATTCTCTGATTGCGGTGACAGAAAAAATACAGGGCCAGGATTTGGATTTCGCCGTCGAAAAGGGAGATATCAGGGAGATTAATTCGATTCTGACGGCAATGGATAAGATGCGTCACGAGCTTAAGACTTCTCTGGAAACGCAGTGGAAGGCAGAGCAGGAGAGAAAGGAGCAGATTGGGGCTTTGGCTCATGATTTAAAAACTCCTTTAACGGTTATCCGAGGAAACGCAGAGATTTTATACGACACAGACCTTACGGAAGAACAGGCCGGGAGTGTGGGATTCATCGAAGAAAGCTCCTTAAAGATGCAGAATTATATAAAAATGCTGATAGAGCTTTCCAAGGACACGGAAACCTGCCGCCCCCGGCATCAGAAAAATTCTCTCCCGGCTTTTTTGCAGGATATCGGGGAAACAGCAAGAGGGATATGCTCTTCCCGGAAAATCCGGTTCAAATTAAAGGTCAGAAGTGAGCGGGAGGAATTCTTCGGGGATGCCTCTCTATTAAGCCGCGCACTGAACAATATATTATCCAATGCCGCGGAATATTCACCTTCCGGCGGCGCGGTTGCGATGGAGGTTTTTGAGGAAAATGAATATCTGGCCTTTTCCGTCAGTGATAACGGAAAAGGCTTTAGCAGTGCGGCGCTGAAACATGCAGCATCGCAATTTTATATGGAAGATGCCAGCCGCAACTCGAAACTGCACTATGGAATCGGGCTGTATGCCGCAGACAGGATTGCAAGGCAGCACGGAGGACTCCTTGTCCTGGAAAATCAGAAAGAAGGCAGGGGCGCTAAAGTGACTTTGAAAATACCTTTGTGTTCAACAGCACATTCAAAGAAAAACGCTGAACAGGTGTTTTCAAACACCAGCATATAAAAATAACCTTGCCGCTCCCTGTCTGCGTCCGGTATGCTCACATCCTGCGCTGCCGCAAAAGCGCTGCATTGCCGCCCTGCAGTTACTCTGCCGCCCGCAGCCTCTCAGTCACGCTCTCTTTATCCAGATTCTGAAAGCAGATATACGGTATGAGCACCGCAAACCCAAACAGCACCGGCGTACATATTACTAACGGCAGCACTGTAAAATGGAAGGTGGAAAATCCGCCTGCTGTCATGGCGCGCAGCAGGATGCCAATGACAGGTATGCTTAAAAGGTAGGAGAGGACTAAAGGAATCCCGGCATAGTAAAGCCCCTCAAAGGTAAGCATCTGCTTAAGCTGCCGCTTTGTCATGCCAACGCTCTGGATGACGGCAAATTCCTTTTTGCGGGAAATGATTGCCGTGACCATACTGTTGATGAAGTTTAAAATGCCTGCCAGCGCGATGATGCTGCTGATGGAGTAGCCGATGACCGCGGAGGAGCGTGTTTCGGACTCATACTGCGCCTGGATGTTCTTTCGTGACGTGATGTTCATGCCGGGAGCATCGGCGCTCTGGTATACGGTTAAAAGTTTTTCTGCCTTTTTCATATTTTCATCCGAGACATTGAAAAAATATTTCCTCAGGTTGCTATCCGGCCAAAGGCGCAGGAAATCATCTGCAGAGAGGATAAGGGGAATGTCAAATGCGGGCCGGAAACCGCTTGTCATCGGATACAGGGGGTGCAGCACCGCCATGACGGTAAAGGAATTCCCCTGGATTGTCACATTTTCGCCTACGGAGTAGGTGGGGAGGTTTTTCTGGGGAGCCGCGGATGGCCCGATGGCAAGGACGTAGCCGCCTTCTTTCCATTTTTCCGTGTCAATCGTTCCGTCAAGGATATAGTTTTCACCGACGGCGGCGTTAAGGATGGGGCCGTCTGCGCCGTAGACGGTGTGGGGAACGTCTGCACCTTCGAGGGCGGCGTCAAAGCCATCTTTCCACTGGGGGAAGGATGGGTCGCAGGACTTAAAATCCTCCAGGGCCTCTTCCGTGTAAAAGCTTTGGAAATTGTCCTTTGCCTGCCGGCTTAAGGGCATGGAAATCTCCCTGGAATAGAGCCTTCCGGTCTCTTCAAGCCCCTCTAAGGAGGATATCTTTTTAAGGAGGGCATCGCTTATGGTCTGGCTCTCCGGGTCGTAGCCGCCGATGTAGCTGTTGGTAGCGTCGTCTAGCTGGAAATCGGCGACGGCAAGGTCCGCCAGGTATTTTTCCATGTCAAAGCTTGCATTTTTTGCATAGAAGAAGGTCATAAGGAGCAGTCCCAGCGTGAGGGAGGCGGTGACTAAGAGGGTGCGTTTCGGGCTGCGCCAGAGATTTGCCCATGCCATCCCGGGGATGGAGGCTCTGTTTTTCGTTTTCCGGTTCTTTTTCTTTGTGCCGGACGCGGCATCCGTGTATTTTAATGCCTCCACCGGGGAGACTTTTCCGGCAAGGCGCGCCGGGAGCAGGCAGGAAATCATTACCGTCGCCAGGGCGAAAAGGGCGGAGCCTGCGAAGATAACGGGATTTACGGAGACTACCGGCTCTGCGCCGGATGCAGGGATGAAAATTGGCACCAGGAGGAATCCAAGCCCGTATCCGGCTGCCAGCCCCAGGGGAATCCCGGCGAGAGACAGGAAGGCTCCCTGGCCGAGGATGATTTTCCGAATCTGCTTTGCCGTCATGCCTAAGGTCTTTAGTTTCCCGTAAAACTGGATGTCTGATGCCACGGAAATCTGGAACACGTTAAAGATGACCAGATACCCGGCTAAAAATACAAGTATCATACCGGCGTATACCGACAGGTTCTCGCTTAAGACGGCTTTGGCAGTCTCGGGCATATAAGCCAGGTTTGTGTCAAATTCCAGGGAGGAAAGGCCGCAGTCGGAGAGCACTTTTGCTGTCTTGCCTTCGATGTCTTTTGTGTCTTCAAAAGAGATGCCCATCATCCGCTGGCCGAGGATTTGCCCATCCTTTGGCGTATCGGAGCCGCCGCATGACTTTAAAGCGTAGTCCTCGCTGACCCATGCCATGCTTGCGTAGGTGGAGAGATTTCCCTCCCACCATCCGCAGAGGGTGAAGGTGTCGGAGGTTCGTTTTTCCTTTGTAATGTCCTTTCGCCATTCCAGTGTCACCGATGCGCCAAGTTCGGGGGTGACTCCAAGGCGTTTTAAGGTGAGGGTGTCAAGGGCGATTTCCGTCTCCTTTTCCGGCATAGAGCCTTTTTCCGGGAAGGCGAAATCGTCTCTGGCGTACTGGTCGCTGGCGTAGCGCAGCTCCACCTGGCGCCCGGCAAGGGATTTGTTTTCCGCCACTCCAAGGACGATGCTCTTTCCGTAGGATTTTACGTCCGGGTGCCTTGCGATTGCCGCAATCTGGGCATCCGTAAGGCTCTTGCAGGTGGCGTGGGCTAAAGTGCCGGACTGGTGTAAGTACATCTGGGTCAGGTTCTTTCCCAGGCTCTGGGCAAGGGTAAAGAGGGTGGTGAACATGACGGTAGTCAGAATGATGGCCAGGATGGCTGCCAGGTTTCGGCCTTTGTTTTTCTTTAAGCTGCGTACGGTAAGTGTTTTGATGGCAGAAGTATTCTGTGCTTTCATTTTTTCGCGCCTCCTTTACTCGTATACCCGTCCGTCTTCGATGCGGATGCGGCGGTCAGCCTGGGCGGCGATTTCCGGGTTGTGGGTGATCATGACGATGGTCTGGTCAAATTTCCGGCTGGTGAGCTTTAAAAGCTCGATGACTTCGTCGCTTGTCTTGCTGTCAAGGTTGCCGGTAGGCTCGTCCGCCAGGATGATAGAGGGCTTTCCGGCAAGGGCTCTGGCGATTGCCACCCGCTGCTGCTGGCCGCCGGAGAGGGCATTCGGCATGTTAAAAAGCTTTTTTTCAAGCCCTAAGAGGGAGAGGATGCGCTGGATGAACATCTCATCCGGCGTTTTGCCGTCAAGCTGGATAGGCAGGATGATGTTCTCATACACATTTAAAATGGGGACCAGGTTGTAATTCTGGAAGATAAAGCCGATGTGGCGGCGGCGGAAGACGGTCAGGTCCTCGTCGCTTAATTTGCCCAGATTGTACTTGTCAATCTTTACGCTGCCGGATGTCGGGCGGTCAAGGCCGCCGAGCATGTTGAGCAGGGTGGATTTGCCGCTGCCGGAGGTGCCGATGATGGCGAGAAATTCGCCGCGCTCGATGGAGATATTTACATCGTCGAGGGCGCGGACAATGTTTGGCTCGGTTCCGTATTGTTTCATAAGGTTTTTCGTGCTTAAGATACTCATGTGATGATTTCCCCTTTTCTTTGTTTGTCATATCTTGCAGTATAGGGGAAATGCGGGATTTTGCCATATAAAATGCTTAAACTAATATGGAGGGTGACTATTTTAATACATGGAAGTTGTTTTTTAGGGCTTGGAAAGTTATAATATAGGCAGAATCCGTTATGAGAGGATGTGATCATATGGCGAGAACGGTAGGTATCGGACATCAGGACTTTGAAAAAGTACGGATGAGGAATCTTTTTTATGTTGACAAAACTTCGTTTATTAAAGAGTGGTGGGAAAAAGATGATGATGTGACATTGATTGCCCGCCCCAGAAGATTTGGGAAAACTTTAAATATGAGCATGTTGGAGAAATTTTTTTCCGTGAGGTATGCCGGACGGGGAGAGCTGTTTGAGGGGCTTTCTATATGGGAGCATGAAGAATACCGAAAGATGCAGGGAACCTATCCGGTTATCAGCCTTTCTTTCGCAAATGTAAAGGAGCGGGATTATATTTCAGCGGTACAGAGGATTAATCAGATACTTGTGGAACTTTTTAATGATACACGCTTTCTGGCAGAAGGGGAGCTATTGTCAGAGGAAGAAAAAGAATTTATCGGGAATGTTTCAATGAATATGTCCGAGGTCACTTCCACAATGGCCATACATCGGCTGTCGAAATTTTTGTATTATTATTATGGAAAGAAGGTAATCATTCTTCTGGACGAGTACGATACACCTGTACAGGAGGCGTATGTAGGAGGGTATTGGGAGGAGATGACGGGATTTATCAGGAGTCTCTTTAATTCTTCTTTTAAGACGAACCCTTATCTGGAGCGGGCAGTCATGACAGGGATTACAAGAGTCAGCCGGGAATCAATATTTTCTGATCTTAACAACCTGAAAGTGATAACGACTACGTCTGAGGAATATGCGGAGAGCTTTGGTTTTACAGAAAAGGAAGTTTTTGATGCGCTGGCTGAGATGGGGATGTCAGAGAACCAGGAGAGGGTAAAGCGGTGGTATGACGGTTTTACATTTGGGAGCAAGACGGACATTTATAATCCGTGGTCTATCATCAACTACCTTGATACAGGTAAGTTCCGCCCCTACTGGGTAAACACAAGTTCTAACGGCCTGGTGGGGAAATTAATCCGGGAGGGAACGAAGAATGTAAAACTGTCTTTGGAAAAGCTCCTTTCCGGGGAATCTGTCATTACGCCTGTAGATGAGCAGATTGTATACCAAACGCTGAATGCTGACGAGTCGGCAGTCTGGAGTCTTCTGCTAGCCAGCGGGTATTTGAAAGTAATCCGTTTTGAGGAGCATGAAGAGGCAAATATTGATACATGTACTCTTGAGTGTGAGCTGGCGATTACGAACTATGAGACAAAATTGATGTTCGGCAGTATGATACGCGGATGGTTTGCCGGAAATCTGTCCGATTATAATGATTTTGTTAAGGCGTTGCTTGAAAATGATCTGAAAGCTATGAATGTCTATATGAACAGAGTGGCATCAGGGACGTTCAGCTATTTTGATACAGGGAGGAAACCGTCAAGGAACAGTGAACCGGAAAGATTTTACCACGGATTTGTGCTGGGGCTTATCGTAGAGCTGTCTAATCGCTATACGATTACTTCTAACCGGGAGAGCGGCCTCGGAAGGTATGATGTGATGCTTGAGCCTAAAAAGCCGGACGATGATGCGATAATCATGGAGTTTAAGGTGCAGGATGCCGAGGACGGAGAGAAAGTGTTGGCAGACACGGTAAAAGCCGCTCTCAGGCAGATTGAGAAAAAAAATTACGAGGCGGTTTTGACCGCAAAAGGAATTGCCGGCCATCGTATACGAAAACTCGGCTTTGCCTTTTGCGGAAATGAAGTGTTGATTGGAAACTAAGGGGCGGGCAGGTTAGGGGACCGGCATCACAATCTTCAGCACAAACCGCCCGTCCTGCTGCTTAAAAATACATTCCCCGTCGTATTTTGACACGGCGTTTCTGATGTTGGTAAGACCGAAACCATGAAGGAAGGCGTCTTCTTTGCTTGTATTTCCCTCCGAAAATGCATCGGGCGTCGTGTTGTTTTCCACGGTGATCACTAGCATATCCCGGATGCGGGATGCCTTTGCGGTGATGAGCCGCAAGTCTTCCGGCAGCTTTTCGCTTGCCTCGATGGCGTTGTCTAAGGCATTTCCGAAGATGGCGCTGACATCTAAGGGCTCTAGAAAGGAACCGTCTTTAAAATGGATGACGGCGCAAAAATCTATCTTTTTTTCTTTTGCCGCCCGGGCTTTATCGCGGATAATGATGTCAAGAAATTCATTTCCCGTATGGTAATATGTCTCGTACACTTCCATCTGGTTTTTCAGCGTCCGGATGGACTTTTCGACTGCCTCTGAATGGGCGGACTGCGCCTCAAGCACCAGGAGGTGGTTTTTCATGTCGTGGTAGATGCTGCGGATGCGCCTCTCGTCCTCGATTTTCTCCTGATAGTAGGAAAGCTTATTTTCCAGCGTCCGGGCGCGGTAGGCAGTCTGGAGAGACTTGCTTATGTAGGCGGCAAGGTACAGGCATCCAAAGCTTGAAAAAATGGAGGCAGCGCAGATGGGGTAGACGATGAGCGCATTTTCCGGCAGGAAGTAGATGATGGTGAAGATTGCCACAAAGGGAGCCAGCATCAGGGTGTCTACAATCATCCACATGCGTTTGGTAAGGCTCTGGGAGATGCGGGTTAAGTATTTTTTCAGGAAAAACCACACAAAAATCCAGAAAAGGAGCCGAAGGAGCAGGGAGCAGGTGTGAAAAAGAGTGCTTATCAGCCGAAGTCTGTCTGTCCATCCGCCGTAATCTGGGTCCGGCGCGCCCGTGCTCCAAAAAAAGAGCCGGCTGCCTATGTCCTGCATCAGGTAATTGACGGCAATCATGGGCGGGTAGAAGACGAGGAGCGCGGTAAGCTTTTGGACAGGGTGTCCTCGGTGGAGGGCAAGGTAAGCGGCAAACCCCAGGAGTACGCCTAAGAGGTTTGCAAGGTCGTTGGAGTAGATGACCATATCAGCCAGGGGGAGGAAGAGGAAAAGCGCCAAAAGCTTTAACGCCTTTTTCTCCCGCAGGGGCAGGAAGGTCTTTAAAATCCAGAAGAATACAAAGCCGTATGCACATGTAAGAAGGAAAGAGACGGCATCGAGAAAGCGTATCATAGTCTGTCCCCCCAATATTCGGTAAGCTCTTCCATGAATTCTTTGCGCCGGGGCTGGCTGATGGGAAGGGTCTCCCCCGTGATTAAGGAAATCTCCAGTTTCTTTACGTTTTTCACATAGGAAAGGTTGACCAGATAGGCATTGTGGCACCGGGAGAATCCGTGGGGCGACAAGTCTTTGGCGGTCTCTTTCATAGTCTTGTAGCAGATGATATTTTCCTGCTCGGTGTGGAACAGAAGGTTCCGGTTAAAAGTCTCCACATAACGCAGGCTCTTTAACATGACTTTGTATTTCCCGGAATCGTTGGAGACGACGACGGACGGGGTGTCTGTAAGCCTTCGCTTTGCGATGAACTTATCAAGCTCATTTTTCAGCCGGACGTACTTCAGGGGCTTGATGATGTAGTCCGCCGCCTGGTACTTGTACCCTTCCAGGCCATACTGGGTGAGGGTGGTGAGGAAGATGATGCCGACGGACTCGTCCATCTGCCGGATGCGCTCTGCCGCATGAAGGCCGTCCACCAGCCGCATCTGGATATCCAGGAAGATAAGGTCGGTGGAGGGCTCGTATTTTTCAATCAGTTCAAGGCCGTCGTAATAGAGGGTGGTCTTTATCTCTTCGCCCGTCTCCAGGGCGTACCGGCGAATCAGTGTTTCAAGGTGATGGGCGAAGTCCGGCTCATCATCGCAGATTGCAATGTGTGTCATAGGGAAAAGGTTCCTTTGCTTTTTGTAAGTATTTTACAGCGTTTTTTGTAGAAAGCGATTCCGTAGCAGACGGTGTCTTTGTAGTCGTCGGAAAATTCTTCTGCGTACATCCGCTCGTCAATCTGTGCCAGTGCGCTCTCGCAATCTTTTTGGAGACGGTCAATGCTTTTGGAATATTTTGCCTCAAAGACGGCAACCTGATCTTTCGTATAATCCTTTACGATGATATCGCTGCGCCCTTCGCCGTGCTCTTTGTTGGACTCTACCTGATAGCCTGCGCCCGCAAAGATTCCGGCTAAAAATGCGTGATAGTAGTTCTCGCTGTAATCGTGGTAGCTGATGGTCTTTCTGAGAAGTCTAGTCATCTCAGACTCGATGCAGGCGACATCTCTCTCCCAGACAGCCCGGAACAATTTGCTCCGGTTCCATGTCCTGGCATTTTCTTCAAACCATGCGGCTACGGTGGTTTCAAAAATCTCCATAATCTCTGCATTAGGGATTTTCAATGCAAATGTTCCGTAAGGGAGGAGGCTGCTTTTCGGATGCTCTGATTCGCCGGCTCGTGTCAGATATCCGGTGAGGTAAAGGATGCTCCACAGATTTTCCTCAGAAGAGCGGAGAAAATCATAGGTCATATCTTCGCTTATCTTTTGTACGATAACTCCTCCTGCTAGCAGCTTTTCGAATTTCTGCGTGATATCGCTGCCGGAATGTTCGATGAAAGTTCGTATAATGGCATTGTCGCTTGTGTTTTTCCAGTAGCCTTTTGGTTTTGCATCCGGATTCAGAAGGAGGGCATTTACATGGTTCATCACATCCCACGGGCAGTAGATGTTAAATTCGCCGAAGGAGTAGCCGTTGTACCATGTTTTTATGTCGCCGGCGTGTGCATCCAGTCCGGCAGAAGTCAGCAGCCGGTCTACATCCTGTTGGGTGAACCCGAAATATTCATTCAGCCGCGTATCGGTAATCGTATCGGAGACAAAGTTGTTGGTTCCGGTAAAGATGCTTTCTTTCGCAATCCTGAGGCATCCTGTTATAACGGCGCACCGGAGAGAGGGGTTGTCTTTTACGGCCTGCAAAAGTCCTTTGACCGCATCCAGCATGTCATCGTAAAATCCTTTTGCGCTGGCTTTTGCCAGCGGCACGTCGTATTCGTCAATCAAGAGGACGACCGGCTTTTTGTAATGTGCATGGAGCATCTGCGTGATTAGGGAAAGGCTGTTTTTGACTTCCTCTAAAGAGGCAGTCTTTTCTGCCAGTCTCCGGAAAATATTCTTTTGTACCGGATTGAGCGTTTCATCCTTAAGAATGCCGTAATGTTCAATACATACTGCGGAAATCACTGCACACAGCATGGCATAGGCCTCATCATAATTTCTCCCGTCAACGGTCTTAAAGGTGACAAATACCGTCGGATACTGGTTCATCCACTGGCGGCACAATTCCTTATGGCGGGAGATTTCAAGGCCTCTGAAGAGAGAACTGCTTTTTTCCCGGATGTCGAAAAAGCAGGAAAGCATACTCATATTCAAAGTTTTCCCGAAACGGCGGGGACGGGTGATCAATGTGACTTTTGTTGCGGTTGTCTTTAGCAGTTCGCAGATTAAGCCGGTTTTGTCGATATAGTAATAGCCTTGTTTCCGGTACTCTGAAAAATCAGAGCTGCCGACAGGAATCTTCATCTCATTCATCTTCATACCTCTTCATACCTTTGTTCTAAAGTTTTGCACAGGCTGCGATTTACATTTATTTTACAGGATGTCCATGGGAAATGCAATGTGATTTTCCGGCTGCGTGTTCTGTGAGGGCAGGTTGCAGGACAGGATGTAAATGTGACGCGGGAGAGCGAGACAGTTGACCGTGTTGTAAATCCATGGTATGATTAATCATACAAATATTGCGAATCATATTCGATTTACCGCATTGAGGAAGAAATCGGATGAAGGAGGGAAAAAGTTATGGAATTTCCGGAAGGAAAATACGCGTGGATGGTAAAGATTGGCGAGAAGGGCCAGTTTGTGATTCCGAAGGAGGCCAGGGAGTTATTCAGCATCCGGCCGGGGGATTCGGTACTTGTGCTGGCGGATTTGGAGCGGGGCATCGCGATTCCCACGAAAGAGACGCGGGATAAGCATTTTTCAAAGCTTTTTGAGGAGTTGGAATGATGCGGCAGTGCCAGGACCAGATTGGAATCGTAAAGGAGCGGAGGTAACGATGAGCAGGATTCTGTTTTTTAATATACCCGCCCACGGCCACACGAACCCCACTCTTGGGATGGTGCGCGAGCTGGTACGGCGGGGGCATCAGGTGCGGTATTACTCCTATGAGCCGATGCGGGAGAAGATTGAGGATACGGGGGCGGCGTTTATCGCCTGTGACAGCTTTGACCGGGAGCGGCATCTGAGTGCGAAAGACGCTGCCAGGGTGGGGAAAGACCTAGCGTTTTCAGTGGAAATCCTTACGGATACGACTCTTGCCCTGGAGGAAATGGTGCGCCGTGACGTCGGGCGTTTTAAGCCGGACTGCATCGTGGCAGATTCTATGGCGGTGTGGGGGAAGGCGGCGGCCTTAAAGTACGGCATCCCCTTTGTGTCGTCCACCACCACTTTTGCATTTAATCAGTATTCTTCGAAAATTATGGGGCGCAGGATGCGGGAGGCGTTTGCCTTTCTGCTTGCCATGCCGAAGGTGGGCAGGCAGATAAAGAGACTTAAGAATCACGGGTATCCTATAAAGAATGTGCTGGACATTCTCCAGAATGACAATGACACCCATACGATTGTGTATACCTCCCCGGAGTTTCAGCCGTGTGCGGATACATTTTCGGATAAATATGCGTTTGTGGGGGCATCTGTGCGTCCGGCCAGGGAGGAGATTATAAAGACCCGGGATAAGCTCCTTTATATTTCCATGGGAACGGTCAATAATGATATGCTGCCGTTTTACGAGCAGTGCATCCGGGCGTTGGCGGGTACGGATTACCAGGTGCTCCTGTCTGTGGGAAATGCGGTGGATGCCCGTAAACTTGAAGAGCTGGCGGAGTGCTTGCTGGCGGACAACTTGCGGACGGGGAGTCTTTATAAGGGGAATCCGCAGACGGAGAGCCTGTCCGAAGAGATTTACGCAGACATAACGGTGTATCGGGAGGTTGACCAGGTCGGGGTGCTTAAGAAAGCGGATGTATTTCTCACCCACTGCGGGATGAACAGCGTGAATGAGAGCCTGTATTTCGGCGTTCCCCTTGTCATGCTGCCCCAGACCTCCGAGCAGCGGGGCGTGGCAAGGAGGGCGGCAGAACTTGGAGCCGGGATTTTGCTTGAGAGCGCGGAGCCGGCGGCTGTCCTTAAGGCGGTAAGGCGGGTGACGCAGGAGAAGGCATTTGGGGAAAATGCGGGGAAGATATCGGAAGGATTTAGAAAGTGCGGCGGGGCGGAGCGCGCGGCGGATAAGATATTGGAGGTTATAGATATTTCTTAATTTATAAAAAATTGCTTGCAATATACCCTTATCGGGTATATAATGTATTTGTTATCCGGAAAAACTAAGGGAAGGAACAGGTGATTGGAATGGAAGATATCAATAAAACAGAAGATATGAAGGAATGCTGCGGCGGCAGGACAAAGGAGCGCACGGAGAAGGAATACAGGGACCTGATCAACCGGTTAAGCCGGATTGAAGGGCAGGTGCGGGGCGTAAAGCGCATGGTTGAGCAGGACGTTTATTGTACGGATATCCTTGTACAGGTGTCGGCAATCAATGCGGCGCTCAACAGCTTTAATAAAGTGCTGCTCGCGGAGCATCTCCGTACCTGTGTCGCGGAGGACATCCGGGCGGGGAAGGAAGAGTCAATTGATGAGCTGGTAGCGACGCTGCAGAAACTGATGAAGTAAGGTCGGTAGCATGAAAGATCAACAGAGGTGGACAAATAGATGGAACAGTATACAGTGACAGGTATGAGCTGCGCCGCCTGCAGCGCGCGGGTGGAGAAAGCAGTATCGAAAGTGCCTGGCGTGACTTCCTGCTCGGTAAGCCTTCTTACCAATTCTATGGGCGTGGAAGGCGAGGCGGACGCAGCCGCGGTTATTGCCGCCGTTACTGACGCCGGGTACGGAGCGGAGAAAAGGGGCGGCGGAAAAAGAAACGCAGGAGCGGGCAAGCCAGGCGGAGCGAGCAGCGCGGAGGGAATGAGCGGAGCGGGCAGCATGGGCGGCGCGAACAGCGCGGCGGAGGAGATGTTGAGAGACCGTGAGACGCCAAAGATGAAAAAACGGCTGATTGCGTCGCTCTGCCTTTTGATTCCTATGATGTATGTCTCCATGGGGCATATGATGTGGGGCTGGCCGCTGCCGGAGATTCTGGCGAAAAACCATGTGGCCCAGGGGCTAATACAGCTCCTTTTTACGACGGCGGTGATGGTAGTGAACCAGAAGTTTTTTGTCAGTGGGTTTAAGAGCATGATACACAGAGCCCCCAACATGGATGCGCTGGTGGCTCTCGGCGCGGGGGCGTCCTATGTGTACAGCACATATGCCCTATTTGCCATGACAGACGCCCAGATGCGGATGGACATGGACGGGGTGATGGCGTACATGCACGAATTCTACTTTGAGTCGGCGGCTATGATCCTGACGCTTATTACGGTGGGGAAGATGCTTGAGGCCAGGTCTAAGGGGAAGACGACGGATGCTTTAAAGAGCCTGATGCGCCTTGCGCCGAAGACGGCTGTGCTCCTTGAGGACGGGGAGGAGAGAGAGGTTCCCGTCGAGCAGGTGAAAAAAGGAGACATTTTCGTGGTGCGCCCCGGTGAAAATGTACCGGTGGACGGTATCGTGCTGGAGGGCAGCAGCGCGGTGAATGAGGCGGCGCTTACCGGGGAGAGCATCCCGGTTGACAAGGAGGCGGGCGGGAAGGTGTCGGCGGCGACGCTGAATCAGTCCGGGTTCCTGAAATGCGAGGCCACAAGGGTAGGCGAGGATACGACACTGTCGCAGATCATCCAGATGGTCAGCGATGCGGCGGCGACGAAGGCTCCCATCGCGAAGGTGGCAGATAAGGTGTCGGGGGTATTTGTGCCGGTGGTCATCGGCATCGCCGTAGTGACGACTATCGTGTGGCTTTTAGCGGGGCAGGGAATTGGCTTTGCCCTGGCGAGAGGGATTTCCGTGCTTGTCATTAGCTGCCCCTGCGCCTTAGGGCTTGCGACGCCGGTGGCAATCATGGTGGGGAACGGTATGGGCGCGAAGAACGGCATTATGTTCAAGACGGCGGTTTCCCTGGAGGAGACGGGGAAGACGCAGATCATCGCCCTTGATAAGACCGGGACCATCACAAGGGGAGAGCCGGAGGTGACGGACATCTGCGCCGCGGAGGGCGTGACAGAGGAAGAGCTCCTCGCTTATGCCTATGTGCTGGAGAAGAAGAGCGAGCATCCGCTGGCGCGGGCGGTTCTTGAGTTTGCCGAAGGACAGAGCGAGGAAATCAAGGATTTCCTGGTCTCCCGAGAAGGGTACGAAAAAGCGGAAGTGGCAGGATTTTGCGCTGTCGCGGGAAACGGGCTGACCGGAAGGCTTGGCAGTGACATCCTGACGGGCGGCAGCCAGAAGTTTATCTCCGAGACGGTGAGCATCCCGGAGGAGATGGGTGAGAAGGCGAAAGCGCTTGCAAGAGAGGGAAAGACCCCCTTATTATTCAGTAAAAACTGGAGCTTTTTAGGCATTATTGCCGTGGCGGACGTGATTAAGGAAGACAGCCCGGCGGCGGTGAAGGAGCTGCAGAGTATGGGCATCCATGTGGTGATGCTGACGGGAGACAATGAGCTTACGGCAAGGGCCATCGGGAGACAGGCGGGTGTTGACCAGGTGATTGCGGGTGTCCTGCCGGACGGTAAGGAGAGCGTTATCCGCGCCCTGAAAGAGAAGGGAAAAGTTGCCATGGTGGGCGACGGCATCAATGATGCCCCGGCCCTTACAAGGGCGGATATGGGCATCGCCATCGGGGCAGGAACGGATATCGCCATCGACGCGGCGGACGTGGTGCTGATGAAGAGCAGGCTCAGCGACGTTCCGGCGGCAATCCGGATGAGCCGGGCGACTCTTACGAACATCCATGAGAATCTGTTCTGGGCATTTTTCTACAATGTTATCGGCATCCCGCTGGCGGCAGGGGTGTGGTTCCCGCTGTTCGGGCTGAAACTGAACCCTATGTTCGGGGCGGCGGCTATGAGCCTTTCCAGTTTCTGCGTGGTGACCAATGCGCTGCGGCTGAACCTGTTTAAGATGCACGATGCAAGTAAGGATAAGAAGATGAAAAATAAGGCGGCGCTTGGCGTATCGTTACTTGGGGAGCCGGATGCGTGCGGCGCGGACGGTGATTGCGGCAATGATGCTCTGAATGGGAAAATAAATGACAAAATAAATGATAAAAATAAGTCTAAGGAGGATATGACGATGACTAAAACAATGAAGATTGAAGGTATGATGTGCGGGCACTGTGAGGCGAGAGTGAAGAAGGTGTTGGAGGCTCTTCCGGAAGTTTCAGAGGCTAAGGTAAGCCATGAGGCGGGAACGGCTGTCGTGAGCCTTAGCGCGGAAGTGTCTGACGATGTGCTGAAAAAAGCGGTGGAAGAGCAGGATTATCAGGTGGTTGGGATAGAGTAGCCGAGAAAGCTCCGGTATATTGAGTTGAAGGAAGTGATATCATGTCCAGGACAGTAGGCATTGGAACCCAGGATTTTGAGAAGATACGGATAAATGATATTTTTTATATAGATAAAACGGATTTTATCAGGGAATGGTGGGAGTCCGGCGATGACGTGACGCTGATTACACGCCCCAGAAGATTTGGAAAGACGTTGAACATGAATATGCTTGAGAAATTTTTTTCCGTTGATTTTGCCGGGAGAGACGATTTGTTTGCTGGTCTGTCCATTTGGGAAGATGAAAAATACAGAGAGCTGCAAGGGACATATCCGGTCATTTTTATGAGTTTTGCCAATATTAAGGAAACTTCTTTTCAGGAGGCCCGGAAGATAATCTGTTATAATATAGAGATGCTTTATAACAGATATGATTTCCTTTTGGAGGGAGGATTGCTGAATGATAAAGAAAAACGGTTTTTTAGGGGAGTTTCCGCAGATATGGAAAATTACAGGGCTGTATCTGCCGTAAGGACATTGTCAGAGTATTTGTGCCGGTATTACGGCAGAAAGGTTCTTATCTTTCTGGATGAATACGATACGCCCATGCAGGAGGCATATGTAAATGGGTATTGGGCAGATATGGCGGAATTTACAAGAGGCTTGTTTAATGATGCATTTAAAACCAACCCGTATCTGGAACGGGCAGTTATGACCGGAATTACGAGAATAAGCAAAGAATCAGTCTTTTCTGATCTAAATAACCTTGAAGTAGTTACGACGACTTCCGATAAGTATGGGGATATGTTTGGTTTTACGGAGGAAGAGGTTTTTTCAGCGCTGGATGAATTTGGCTTGTCTGACAAGAAACAGAAAGTAAAAGATTGGTATGATGGATTTACTTTTGGGAAATGTACAGATATATATAATCCATGGTCTGTCATTAACTATCTGGACAAGAGGTGTGAGGATCTGTATTGGGCAAATACAAGCTCCAATAGTTTGATTGGAAAGATATTGAGGGAGAGCAGTGCGGGTATCAAACAGAACTTTGAACAGCTTTTAGATGGCGGCAGCCTTGTTGCGGAAATAGATGAACAGATTATTTATGACCAATTAGACAGGGATGAGCGGGCAATATGGGCGCTCCTCCTTGCAAGCGGATATTTAAAAGTAAATCAGTGTGAGACGGTTGTGGATGCACATGGAGGATGGAAGAAAGAATATACGCTTGGGCTGACTAATTTTGAAGTCAAACTGATGTTTCGGAATATGATACAGCGATGGTTCGGCCCTGCAAGTACGGATTACAATGATTTTGTCAAGGCATTGCTCATAGGCGATATAGACGCAATGAACGATTATATCAACGGTGTATCACAGTCTGTATTCAGTTTTTTTGATACGGGAAAGAATCCTTCCAAAAAAGAGCCGGAAAGATTTTATCATGGTTTTGTCCTGGGACTTATGGTTGAGCTGCGGGGAAGATATATACTGACATCTAACCGGGAGAGCGGTTTCGGAAGGTATGATGTGCTGCTGGAGCCTGTAAATGCGGCGGATGATGCGATAATTCTGGAATTTAAGGTGTTTCAGCCGCGAAGGGAAAAGGAGCTTACGGATACGGTAAGCGCTGCCCTGAGACAGATTGAGGATAAGAAATATGAGATGTTCCTGCTTGAAAAGGGGATTGCAAGGGAACGGATACGCAAATATGGTTTTGCATTCCGCGGGCAGGAAGTCCTGATTGGAGCAGTCGGGCAGGAGAAAACGGGAAATAGTATTTAGATGGGAGTGATAAAGACATGTCAGGAAGACAGGTAAAGCTGGAACACGCAGAAAAGGGCAGCATCCTTTACCACTATACAAAGAGCAACGGTATCAACGGTATTATCAACCACAACTGCTTTTGGGCGACGAAGAGCGATTTCCTCAATGACCCTACCGAGTTCTCCCACATCTACGGGATCATCGAAGAGGTGTGCGGGGAGCATATAAAGAACGGGGAGCTTAAGGATATGTTCCTCAAGGACTCTATCTATGCCGAGAGGGAGAAGAGCCGGGAGTATTTTGTGCTTTCTTTTTCAAAATGCCGGGACAGCATTACGCTGTGGTCGGAATTTGCCAATAAGACAGGCTACAATATCGGATTCCGCAGCGACGGAATCATCGCCAGGATTGAGGAGGCTGCGGAGATTGCCTATCACGGGCTTGTAGTCTACGACGGGAAGAAACAAAAGCAGCTCATCCGGAAAAACATCTGCAATTACCTGCCGAACCTCCTTCGGATGCCCCTTGAGAAAGTGCTGGAGATGGGGAAGGCCGACAGGCAGGACGCCGCCTATCTGAAAGCATGCAGGAAATTCCAGCGGACAGCGGATGTCTATGCCATGTTTTTTAAGTACGGGGGATTTGCAGAGGAGCAGGAATACCGGTTTGTTTTTAAAAAGCAGAAGGATACAAAGGTTTATTTCCGGGCGAAAGACGGCTTTATGCTCCCTTATATCGAGATTCCGCTGAGCGAGAAGAATCTTCCGGTCGAGGAAATCGTTATCGCGCCGCAGAACCATATCGACCTGGCGAAGAGCGGGATGGAATATATGCTCTACACGAAAGGGTATAAGGCGGATGTATCTCTGTCGAGCATAAAGCTCAGATATTAGGCGCGGCAGGGGAAGAAAGCGGTTAAAAACGGAAAGAGCGAAAGACACTGTACAGACGTAAAATAGAAACATGAGACAATCATTGGAAAGGAACAGAGATGGAACTGACAAATATTTATGATACGTTTACGCTGAATAACGGCGTAAAGGTTCCGTGCGTCGCTTTCGGCACATACAAAGCGGCGGAGGGGGATAATGTTGAGATTCTGAGACAGGCGGTCGCATGCGGTTACCGCTACTTTGACACGGCGTCCTTTTACGGAACGGAAACCTTTCTTGGGCAGGCAGTAAAAGAGAGCGGCATTCCCAGGGAGGAATTCTTTATCACGTCAAAGATGTGGAAGGATGAGATGGGATACGAGGCGGCGAAGGAGGCGTTTGCAAAAAGCCTTGAGCGGCTCGGCATGGATTATCTTGACCTATACCTGATACACTGGCCGCAGCCGTCACCGGACTGTGAGGATTGGAAGACTGTTGACGCCGAGACGTGGCGGGCGCTTGAGGAGCTTTATGAGGAGGGGAAAGTCCGGGCAATCGGACTTAGCAATTTCCTGCCTCATCATATAGAGAATCTTATGAAAAACTGCCATGTAAGACCCATGGTGGATCAGATTGAGTTCCATCCGGGGCATACACAGGAAACGGTTCTTTCATACTGCAGGAAACATGACATCCTTGTACAGGCGTGGAGCCCTGTCGGCAGGGGGCGGGTTCTTGCAGATGAGCTGATTACGGAGCTGGCGGCAAAGTACGGCGTGTCACCGGCGCAGGTATGCCTGCGCTATGCGCTCCAGAGGGGAGTGGTTCCCCTTCCGAAATCATCGTCCGAGGAAAGGATGAGGCAGAACCGGGATCTGTTTTCTTTTGAAATATCCGGGGAGGATATGTACCGCATCGGGGCGATGCCGCCTGTCGGGTGGTCAGGGGAACACCCGGAGAGGGAGAGAGTAAGGCTATAATATAGAGGAATATCCGATGACGGTTCTTTCACAGTGTAAAAAATCAGGCATATTTCCAAACGCTCATGCTTACATTAATAATAATAGTATATTATGGAGCGTTTTCTTAATGAAACATTTGCTGCGAAGAGTAATCGGCGTGTCTTTAAGTGCAGTTCTTGGGATGAGCACGCCGCTTTCGGTAACTGCATCCGGTATCGGTCTTGGGGATGACTACGAAAGGTTAATTCAGTGTGAAGAGGTGACAGGAGAAACACCGGAGGAGACGACAGAGGAAGATCAGGGAATACAGCAGGAAGAAGGAAAGAAGAAACAGCAGGGGGAAAAGGCCGGCGGCAAAGATTCAGTGTCGGCACCTTCTGCTATTTTAATGGAGACTTCTACAGGGCAGGTTATTTTTGAGAAGGATGCAGACAAAAAAAGACCGCCCGCCAGTGTGACGAAGGTGATGACATTACTTCTGATCTTTGATGCCCTGAATGAAGGGAAGATAAAGCTTGAAGATGAAGTGACGACTTCGGAGTATGCGGCATCTATGGGAGGTTCGCAGGTTTTTTTAGAGCCGGGAGAGACACAGACAGTAGATACAATGATCAAGTGTATCTCCGTGGCAAGTGCCAATGACGCCTGTGTGGCGTTTAATAATAGTAGACAGTTTGTTAGGATATAAGTCAAAAAGATCAGGGCAACTGCGGCAAAGTGCGCAGTCACCCTGATTTTTAATTTCTTGCAAGTGTGAACTGATCTACTAATTGTTTCAAATTAGATGCTTCGGCAGAAAGTTCCTGGCTGGCTGCCGCGCTTTCCTCGGCTGTAGCACTGTTGCTCTGTACAACAGAAGAAATCTGGTTAATTCCTTCATTGACCTGTGAAACAGCTTCGGACTGCTCGTTTGATACGGCGGAGATCTGGTCGATAGAGCCAACCATAGATTGGATGTTTTCTACAACCTCTGACAAAGCATCAGCCGTGTGCTCCGCAATCTTTGTACCTGTCTGTACCGCTTCTGTGGAATGGGTGATCAGCAGGGAGGTGTTCTGGGCGGCTTTTGCGGACTTGCTGGCAAGATTGCGGACTTCGTCTGCCACAACGGCAAATCCTTTGCCTGCGGTACCTGCCCGTGCAGCTTCCACAGCCGCATTCAGTGCCAGGATGTTTGTCTGGAATGCAATATCTTCTATGGTCTTTATAATCTTGCCGATCTCTTCTGAGCTGGATTGGATTTTGTCCATAGCGTCCATAAGCTCCTGCATCTGCTGGTTGCAGGCAGAGACACCTTTTCCGGCCTGATGGGTCTGTTCACGTACTTCCAGCGCCCTGTCAGCAGTATGCTTGACCTGATTGGAAATCTCGCTGATCCGGGCGGCAAGCTGTTCCACGGAGCTTGCCTGTTCCACGGCACCCTGGCTTAAGTTCTGGGAGCTTGACGATACCTGATTGCTGGCGCTTGACACTTGTTCAGCAGAAGTATCGATCTGATGGAGAATCTCACTTAATTCCACTTTCAGATTGCGCATGGAGTGCAGGATACTCTGGAAATCACCCACATAAGCATCGCGGTGCTGGGACTGGATATCCAGATTTTGATTCGCCATCTCACCCAGAAGATAACTGATATCATGGATAATGGTAGACAGACCCTCCACTAATTCAGCAGTAGACTGCGTCAGCATTCCAGTTTCATCTTTGCTCACAACTTCCGGGACCGGAGATTCCAGATCCCCTTCAACTAATAATCGCATACGTTCTGCACATGCTTTCATCGGCCGGCTGATACTGTTGGCCAGTTTCAGTGCGACGATGATGGAAAGCAGGATAGCAAGTACCATCATCACCAGGTTGATGGCAATGTCAAAATATGTAGTAGACAGATAGTCTGACTGCGGGGCAACAACTGCCACACTCCACCCGTCTGTGCCGTTCACCGGCGCATAAGATGCGAACATACTCTTTTTGCCGTTTTTATAGTCTCCGAAACCATTCTTTCCCTCACGCATCGCGGCATGGATCGCGGCAAGTTCTTTCAGGGAAGAATCACTTTCCGATTCTTTTTCGATATTCTGGACTGTAATTGTTTCCAGAGTAGTATCTGCGATCGTGTCACCGGAGCTGTTGATCATGTATGCGCGGCTGTGCTGGCTGACACTGATCGAGGAGACGATATCATTAAGAAAGGTCTCGTGGGGAACGAAATACACAACGCCTTCAATATCGGCACCCTGGATGCCGTCTTTGTAGATCGGAGCTGCTACGATGATTGAAAGCTCTCCTGTTACTTTGCTGATCAGTGGTTCTGATACGTAGACATTGCCCTGCATTGCCTGTTTGACATACTCGCGGTCGGAATAATCGTTTCCGTCGAAAATACTGATGCCATCCGGGCCGACGATATTCCCCCGCTGGAAATCGTGCATACTGACGCGTTGATCGATGATCGAGCGCTTTTCTTTCAATGGGACAGTTTCATCGAGAAGCTGCGGGACGCAGCCGGTATCCATGGCAACATTCTTGTAGGCCGTCAGTTCCTGTTCGATACGTTCTGCTGCGAGAACTGCAGTCTCACTCATCATTTGATCCACAGTCTGGATGGTGCTGTTGTAATTGAGTACAATACTGGATGCCCCCACCACGAGCTGTGTAGCCAGGACTGTCACCATAAGACACAGGGTGATTTTTGTCCGAATGCTTTTCATGTTACTTTACCTCCTAGTTATTCATAAGTGAACTACATATAATATCACTGTATATTATTATAAGAATCAGTGTTCGGGTTTGTCAACTGCAATCATGGATGAAAAGAAATTTTTGGAAAATCAAAGAACGTTATAAACTGGGGATTCCCAGCATAGGATGACAAAAAAGGTTATATATTATGTCGGAGAAAATGGAATGCCCCGGTACGGATAAAAGCAGAAAAGGAGAATACAAAGCAAATCGGTCAGAGAAAAGCCCGATAAAAATAGCTGAAATCATATATGGAAAGAAAAATCTGGCGGACTGTATGGAGTCAGTCATAAGATTACATATGGGAAAGCAGGCAGGGAGAATTTATGACAGAAAATAACAGAGCAGCACTATACTTACGATTATCAAAGGAAGATCAGGATAAGCTGACAAGGGGAGATGACAGTGCCAGTATCAAAAATCAGAGGATGCTTTTGATAGATTTTGCCCTTCAGCATGATTACCAGATTACGGAGATATATTCTGACGATGATGAGAGCGGGCTTTTTGATACAAGGCCGGATTTTGAACGGATGCTCACAGATGCGAAGCTCGGAAAATTCGATATCCTGATCGCCAAATCCCAGTCCCGATTTTCACGCAACATGGAGCATATCGAAAAATACCTGCACCGGGATTTTCCTAATTTGGGTATCCGGTTTATCGGTGTGGTGGATGGTGCGGACACATACAATGCGGGAAATAAGAAATCCCGGCAGATCAACGGTCTGGTCAATGAATGGTACTGCGAAGATCTGTCTGAAAATATTCGGAGTGCATTCAGGGCAAAGATGAAAGCCGGGCAGTATCTTGGTTCCTCCTGCCCTTACGGATACATCAAAGATCCAAAAGACCATAACCATCTGATCATGGACGAGTACGCAGCAAATGTGGTAAGAAAAATCTACCGGTTATATCTAAAAGGCTATGGAAAGGCAAAGATTGCAAAAATACTTACTGGTGAGGGGATTTTAATCCCTACCCTATATAAAAGGAAAGTCCTCGGTATCAATTATCACAATGCTCACGAGACAGAGACAACAAAAGGGTGGTCTTATCAGACTATACACATGATATTGAATAATGAAGTATATATCGGAAATGTCGTGCAGAATAAATATAATAACCTTTCTTATAAGGAGAAAAGACATGTCCGGCAGCCAAAAGAGCAGTGGATCCGTGTCGTGGGAAAGCATGAAGCGATCATTTCTTCTGAGACATTCAGAGAGGTGCAGGAAAGACAGCGCATCCGCGCAAAATCTGTGAATGGACAGGGGAGTCCTTCCCTGTTCTCGGGGCTTCTTTTTTGTGCAGACTGTGGCCGTTCCATGGTAAGAAAGTATGAGCGGCGGGGAGAGCATAAGTTCATCGGATATTGCTGCAGGACTTACAAAGATCAGGGGAAAAGTTTGTGTAAGAGCCACGCGGTGGATGACGGGAAGCTCAAGGCAGCCGTATTGTATTCTGTCCGGAATGAAGCAAGGAAGATATTGACTTCTGAGGATATTGCCCGTCTGGATCAGATCAAAGATAAATATAACAGAAGAAAAGAATATCAGGACCAGATTAATCATATTGAAAATGAGATCAGACGTATGGAATCCTATAAAAAAAAGACCTATCAGAATTTTATGGAAAATATCCTGTCAAAAGAGGATTATCTGTTTTATACCCAAGAGTATACGTCGGATATTTTTACCCTGAAAGAGCAGAAAAACACTCTAAATAAGCAGATAGAGAATGAGGGTAAACATGACCGCGAATATGATGAATGGGTGGAGCAGTTTAAAGATTACATCAATATAGACGAACTTACAAGGGAAGTCGTGCTGGAACTGATTGAGAAAATTGAAGTGAATGAAGATGGTTCTGTCAGCATTTTTTACCAATTTAGCAATGTCAGTCTGTAAAAAGAGCTGTCCGTATAAGTATAAACTTAACGGGCAGCTCCTTTTGCGTGGAAAATTTTATTCTATCGGTGTCACTTTATTTTTAAGCCCGGAACGCTTCCAGATATAGATGCCGGAGAGCAGCACGAGAAGTCCGCCGCCGATCATCTCGATCTCATAGATCATATTATCCTTAAAGGAACCCATTACCGGGAAGGCGGAAGCTGCGATGGAAAGCACGCATACGATAAGTTCCATCCATCCGATAGCAACGCCTAAATTTTTGCTTTTGGTCATCTGGTAAAGATTCGGATCGTCTTTTTTCTGTTTCTTGATCCTGATGTAGGCCAGGTACAAAAGTACATATGGGAACAGGGAAGTAAGCGCGGTCATCGTCACCAATACATTGTAGATGACATCCACACCCGGGAGCAGTGCCACGGCCGCCAGAAGGACGGAGATGATCACCGCCTGCAGGATGATTGCTTTCTCCGGAATACCATGTTCATTATTTTTTGTAAATTTCTCCGGAAATACCCCTTTCTCAGCGTTGCCGAACAAAATCTTGATCGGGAAGCCGATGTAAAGGATCAGCGCACCGATAACGGACAGCGTGATGCCGGCGGCGACAATCTGCACGAAGAGATACGGAATCCCGAGGAGTTCACAGGCTCTTGTCAGAGAATCCAGAATACCGGTGGAGGCCTGAATCTCGGAAGTAGGAAGCAGGCTCGTTATGGCAACGGAGCCGCATACATACAGTACACAGATTAATATAGCGGCAGTAATGATGGCTTTCGGGAAATTCTTCTTTGGATTTTCCATCTCTGTCACATAAGTAGCGGAAATCTCTGCGCCGGTGTATGCGAAAATAATTCCGGAGATCGCCACCAGGGAGTTGCCGTTAAGCTTGGGTGTCATGGAAGCGACCGTATAGACAGAAGCGCTGGGCGCTTTTTTTAGCACAGCAACCGCGAGGAAAGCCATGCCGATCAAAAAAATAGTCGGAATTGTCGAGCCTAAAGAACCGACATTAGTAAAGAGCTTTCCAAAGGTCATCCCTTTCATGCTGAGTATGGACAGCACCCATATGACTGCCAGCGATAAGATCAGAACAAAGATCTTGCTGTCCGCAAGGGACGGGTTGCCTACCATATAGGAAAGGTTGATGGACATAAAGGTAAGGAAGGAGGCGAACCAGAAAAGTTTCGCTGTCCAGTTAAGCCACGAGATCAGGAATCCGTATTTTGTCCCGAAAGCAATCTTTACCCACTCGCCCAGGCTTCCGTCGGATGTATAAGCTGCGGCAAGTTCCGCGCACATCAGCGCCTGGGGTACGAAGCACAGAAACATGAAGATTACCCAGGATGGGATGCCGGCAAGGCCGAGACCGAAGCTGTCGGCCGTGGACCTGGCAATCCAGCGGATGCCGTAGATTGCGGAAACGTTCATCAAAACAAGTTCCCAGAATTTTATTTTTTTACCTGTAGCCATAAGCGTTCCTCCTAATTACTTCATAAAAAGCGAAAGTTTTTATGTATTATGTTATATATATTTTCTATATCGATATTATAATTCATATAAAGAAAATAATCAATATTAAAATATAATCATGATTGACAATTCGAGAATAATTCGTTAATATAATTTTAGAAATATTTCTAAAAAATATTAAAGAAATGAGGAAAGTGTATGGAAAAAACAGGAATTAAAAAGAACTTCTTTACGATTATCTTATTATCATTTGCAGGTTCTATCATATATGGTCTTCCCTATTTCAGATCATATTATTACGATGCCTATCAGTCTCTTTACAATCTGACAAATGTCCAGATGGGACTTTTGGGAAGCGCTTACGGCCTGCTTGGCGTATTTTCCTACATACTTGGCGGAGTCCTGGCAGATAAGTTCAAAGCAAAGAAGCTTTTGATCATGTCGATGATCGCTACGGGACTTGGCGGACTTTTGCATCTTGTGTTTACTGATTTTAAGGCGTTGTTTATTATCTATGGATTGTGGGGATTTACCTCGCTTCTTACCTTTTGGCCGGCGCTGATGAAGATTGTGCGGATCCAGGGGACAGAAGAGGAGCAGAGCCGTGCTTACGGTATCTTTGAAGGCGGACGAGGAGTGTTCAATGCAGCACACTTGGCGGTTGCAACGGCAATATTCGGTATTTTTGAGGCAAAGGCTTTGCCGGCGCTTGGAATTAAGGGTATTATCATCTTCTACTCTGTGGCTCCGATCATCGTGGCTATCATCTTTATCTTTATCTTAAAAGAGCCGGAGACGATAAAGAGTGGCGGCAAAGCAGAGAAGGTTTCCTGGTCGCAGATTGTTAAGGTGCTTAAGATGCCTGTGGTATGGTTCGTTGTATGCCTGATGTTTACCAGTTATGTATTTAATATGTCTTCCTATTACTTTACACCGTATGCGAGCAATGTTATCGGAACCAGTGCGGTTGTTGCTGCGGTACTTACTGTCCTTGCCCAGTATGCAAGACCATTTGCATCCACCATCGGCGGATTTTCGGCGGACAGGTTCGGTAAGGGTGAGATCATGGCAGGGGGATTTTTCCTGATGGCTATCGGTATGGTGGCAGTGCTTGGGGCAAGCAGGCTTAGCGGGAGCGTGCAGATGGTGGTTATGGTGGTAGCATGTATCATCATCTATGTGGGTATGTTTTCCAACTTTGGCTTGTATTTTTCGTTCCTTACGGAAGGGGGCGTTCCTCTTGAAGTGTCCGGTATTGCTATCGGCGTGGCTTCCACATTCGGATATCTGCCAGAGGTGCTCTGTCCGCTGATCGCGGGGAAGACGCTGGATGTGTACGAGGGGGCGAAGGGATATTATATTTACTTTACCTTTATGCTGGTGATGGCAGTGTTAGGTTTAGTCCTTTCTGTAATCTGGAGCCGGACTTACGGAAAGCGGTATAAGGAGAGAATGCGGCTGGAGAAGTCAGCAGGGACAGACAGTCAGAAGTAATGTTCAGGATATTTCATACATACAGGATATGTATAAATATAGATTAACGAGGAGGTTTTTACAATGGCAAAAGTAGAGGCAAAACCAAAAAAAGTTTTGGAGAAAAAGGATTTCCCGTATGACTGGGATGTCATCGAAAACACATGGATAACGATGCCGGACGGCTGCAGACTGTCAAGCCGCATCTGGCATCCGAAGACGGATAAACCGCTTCCGACAATTTTTGAGACACAGCCGTATCGCAAGCGTGACGGTATGCGCGGCCGTGATGAGCCAATGTACGGATACTTTGCGGGAATGGGCTACAATGTTGTCCGGGTGGATATGCGGGGCGCGGGAGAGTCTGACCAGTGCTTCTATGATGAGTATCTGAAACAGGAGCAGGATGATGCAGTTGCCTGTATCGAATGGATCAGCAAGCAGCCCTGGTGTGACGGGAATGTAGGTATGATGGGGAAATCCTGGAGCGGTTTCAATTCCCTGCAGGTTGCGGCAAGAAGGCCGGAGGCATTAAAAGCGATCATCTGTGTGGGTTTTGTGGACGAGAGATACGAGCAGGATATCCACTATAAAGGCGGAACACTTCTCAATGACAATTTCTGGTGGGGAAATATTATGCTGGCGTACATGTGTCGTGCCATTGACAGCGAGATCAAGCCGGATACCTGGAGAGAGGAGTCCATAAAGCGGCTTGAGGAGATGCCCCTTTGGCCAAAGAACTGGCTGGAGCATCAGACGAAGGATGATTACTGGAGACATGGTTCTGTAGGCGAGAATTACGACGATATCCAGATACCGGTCTTTGCGCTGGATGGATGGGCGGATTCCTATACCAACAGCGTCCTTACCCTGATGAATGGCCTGAAGGTCCCGAGAAAGGCTATGATCGGACCGTGGGCGCATGTATTTGCACACGACGGAGCGCCGGCACCGGCCATTGATTTCCTGGGAGAAGCAACAAAATGGTGGGATAAATGGCTGAAAGGCATGGATAATGATACTTTAGACTGCCCGATGGTACAGGTATGGTTAGAAGACAGCATGAAGCCGGAGACAGTACACCCGGTGAGCGATGGACGCTGGGTAGGGCTTGACGGATGGCCGTCAGCGGACGTTGCCATGAAGACATTTTCTATGTCTTACGGAAGGCTTCAGGAAGAAGAGAATACGAAAGAAGAGATTGTAGACTTATGTACGCTGCCGAACCACGGCCTTCTGGCAAATGAGTGGATGGGCGCAGGAGTTCCGGGAGAGAGTCCGGCAGATATGCGGGTTGATGACGGTATGGCTATGGTATTCGATTCCGAGATGCTTACGGAAGAAGTGGAGATCTTAGGATATCCGGAATTCGAAGTAGAGTTTACCTGCGACAAGCCCAATGCGTTCCTGTACGCAGAGCTTTGCGATATCCATCCAGATGGGGCGGCGACAAGAGTGTCTTACGGATTGATGAATCTTACTCATCTTGAGGGGCATGACAAGGTGGTCTACTTAGTGGAAGGAAAGAAGTATAAAGCGAAGGTGGAGCTTGATGTGTGCGGACATCATTTCCCGGCAGGGCACCGGATCCGCTTAAGCATCGCCAACTCCTTCTGGCCGATGATCTGGCCGTCACCGGAGCTTGCTACCTTGAAGCTTGATCTGTCTACAGCCAAATTTGCACTTCCGATATTCAGCGGCAAAGATTGCAAGGGACCGGGCATGGAGCCGAAGTGCGCGCCTCTTACACCGATGACTACTCTTTCTGAAGGACACGTGGACCGCGAGATCCATTACGACTTGATCACCGATACGTGGACATCTATCACCAACGGCGTCGGCGGAGTATTCGGTGAAGGCATCTATCGTTTTGATGATATCGGAACTGTGGTTGAGCATAACTTAAAGCGTGAGCTTACGATGTCCAATAAAGATCCGTTGTCGGCGAAATATACGATTTATCAGAAGATGAAGAACGGCCGTGACGGATGGCTTACAGATACGGATATTGTCGTTACGCAGACGGCGGATAAAGAATACTTCTATCTGACAGGCTCTATGGATGCCAAGATCAATGACGAACCGGTATTCCACAGAGAGTATAATGAGAAGGTGAAACGTAACGGATTGTAAGATTATTAGGAAAAATGGATTGCCAGCGGATTTTTCTGCTGGCAATTTTATGTTCGGCTTTATTTTTCACTGCGCGGATACAGATGTTCAGCGGGGCTGCAGATTGAGGATAAAGCAGATATAGTGATGCATCTTTTCTGTATAATACTTCAAATCCTCCGGGGATTGTTTCTTTTGGATCTTCTGTGTGTGGAGAAGATGATGGTATGCGCTGACGATCAGTTCACTTATGGTATCGATCTGCTCCAGAGAGCGGTTCTCCTCCTCTAAAAGCTCTTTAAGAGGCATCAGATTGCGTGTGCTCAACTGGTAATTGGAAAAGATTGGGTATAAGGTATCAGAAGTCTCAGGAAGCTCTTCCGGGAAAAGCTCATAATACCGGTTGCAGATACTCTCAAGAGAGCTGCTGTGCTTGTTAAAAAAGATCTGGTAAAAAGCATCCGGATACTGAAAAGATATCTCGCAGAATACATCCCACATAATAAAAAAACGTTCCCTGGCAGAAATACAGCCCTTTAAAGCTTTTTCCACTTTCTTATTATAAAGGGAAAGATATTTTAATGATGCAAAGAGGATCACGTGGTCCAGATCCTCAAAATAATTGTACAGAGTGGCATTATTATACCCGGCGCCATCAGCTACCTTCCGCAGGGTGACCCCGGCAATCCCTTCTTTATTCATGATATCCTGCGCTGCTTTGATAAAATAAGTCAGCATCCTTTTTTTCTTTAATTCTTGATTAGCCATACGTCTCTTCCCTCTGATCATGATTACATAATTCTTATTATATCACCAGGATAACCTATGATTCAACAAAAAATAACCAAAAGTGTAAAAATAACATAAAAGTAAAATATAATTATGATTACACAATCAGATGAAGGATAAAGGCAAGATACTGACGCATCCGATCGGTATACTGTTTAATGCTTTCTTTGTCGGTAGCTTTCGCAGACAGACAGTCAAAAAGCAGACGTTGATAGGCAGAGACAATCAGCTCGTTCATCAGGTCGATAGACGCTGTTGTCTGTCCTGTTTCCTTAAGCAGAGGCTCAAGCACCAGGTAGTTGCGAGTCAGAAGCCGGTAGTCTGAAATGATCGGATAGAGCGAACTGGTAGAAGCTGCCCGTTCTTCCGGGAAAATGTCATAATATTGCTTGCAGATGAGGTCAAGGGAATTGCTGTGTCTGGTAAAAAATATCTGGTGGAAGGCTTCCGGGTATTGAAAAGAGATGTTACAGAAAGTATCCCAGGAAATAAAAAAAGTATCTTTGGCTGATCTGCTGTTCTTTAACTGCAGGTCAAGTTCTTTGTTGTAGATTTGGAGATATTTTAAAGAGGCAAACAAGATCACATGGTCAAGGTCATCAAAATAGTGGTATATAGTTGCAGTATTGTAACCTGCACCGTCCGCAACCTTTCTCAGGGTGATGCCTGAGATTCCTTCTTTTTCCATAATATCCTGTGCAGAGCGGATGAAATAAGAGAGCATCCGTCTGGTTTTGATTTCTTTATTATTCATGGCACATTTCCTTACTGCTTAAAATTCATACAGATTATAACAAAAAAATATAAAATCCGTCAATATTTCTGTCTCCTATTTTTAAACGACGCTTGTGTGGCAATGGCGGAATTTATCGCTGGCAGCGAGGAGGAATTCGTGAACAGGATGAATGAGCGGGCCAAAGGCCTTGGCATGGAGAATACGACCTTTAAAAATTGCAACGGCCTTGATACCAACGGGCATCTGACGACAGCCAGGGACATTGCCCTTATGTCCAGAGAGTTAATAAGCAAATATCCGCAGATCCACGACTATTGTATGATCTGGATGGAAAATATCATCCACAAGACGAAAAAGGGAGAGAAGGAATTCGGACTCAGCAACACAAATAAGCTGGTCCGCCATTACGAGTATGCCACGGGACTTAAAACCGGCTCTACCAGCAAGGCAAAGTTCTGTATCTCTGCCACAGCTAAAAAAGAGGATATGGAGCTGATCGCGGTGATCATGGCGGCAAATGACAGCAAGCTTCGCAACAAAGACGCCATCACCCTGTTCAATTACGGCTTTGGGAAATGTCAGAAGTACATAGAAGACGGAGTTAAAGCAGTAAAGCCGGTCAAGGTGAAGCGAGGAGTTAAGGAGAAGGTGGATGTAGCGCAGAAAGAGCCTTTCTTCTATGTAGATGCCACAGGAGCCGACTTAAGTACGATAGAGCGCAAGGTCACAGTAAAAAAGAATCTGAAGGCACCGGTGAAAAAAGGGAAGAAAGTAGGAGAGGCAGCGTACTATCTTGGAGGAGAGAAAATCGGGAGCATAGACATTGTCACAGAGGAAACAGTTAAGGAGGTAAGCTATAAAAGCGCTGTGGGCGATGTAGTGAAAAAGATGTTGTTATAGGCAGTACAAAGAGTGCAGAGTCTGAAAAGTTTCGGATTTTGCACTTTAATTTTATATTATTTTAGGGGTGTTAAATTATTTACAGCTTCAATATAATCGCGTAAAATTCTAACAGCATATCCACGTGCTTTGGGTTCCATAGAGTGTAGCATCTCTATTATCATATCTGTTTCAAAATCTTCGTGTTTTCCATAAATGATATAATCAGCAGAGATGTTGGTAGCATTGCAAATTTTACATAGTGTTTTCGTAGTGATGGCCTTTTTTCCATTTTCAACTGCAGATAGAAAGCTAGTGGAAATATTACATTTTTCGCTGAATTCTTCCCTTGTCATGTTCAAAACTTCCCGCACCTCACGTATCCTTAAGCCGATAATTAAATTAAAATCCTTATCTAATTCCATAGAGAGTAAGACTCCTTTCAATAATGATTTTAGTGTAGCAAAAGATGGAATAATAAAAATCTTCTATAGAATCAATTAACATATTCTATAGAATTGACAAAAAACTTCTATAGAATTATAATTAGAAGAAAAAAGAGAGATTTATAGAATTTCATGGAAAAAGACAGAAGCAGATGGAAAGAATGGAAGATTGACGAACTAATAGGACAGGGGGCCTTTGGAAAAGTCTATAAGATTTCTAAAGAAGATTTTGGACATGTATATGGAGCAGCATTAAAGATCATCGAAATTCCGCAGAACATGTCAGAAGTGGAATACGTTAGAAATGAAGGGATGGATGAGGAAAGCATTAATTCTTATTTTTACGGGATAGCAGAAGATGTAGTAAAAGAGTTTGAATTAATGTCAAAGCTAAAAGGTAATACAAATATTGTAAGTTACGAAGACCATATGATAGAAGCCAAGGATAATGGATATGGATGGGAAATCAGCATCCGAATGGAGCTTTTGACACCCTTGGAAAAGTACATAAGGAAACGGATGTTTTCTGTCAAGGATGTAATATTGCTAGGGATTGATATATGTAAAGGACTTGAGCGTTGTCAAAAGCAAAATATTATTCATCGAGATATTAAGCCGGACAATATATTTGTGACAGAATTTGGTGATTATAAACTGGGTGATTTCGGAATTGCCAGGAAATTAGAACAGACATCGAATGCAATATCGAAAAAGGGAACTTGTGTTTTTATGGCACCGGAAATATATAAAGCGATTCCTTATGATTCAACGGTAGATATTTATTCTTTAGGGATAGTAATGTATCGATATTTGAATAACAAACGCGTTCCTTTTCTCCCACCGTATCCAGAGCCTATCAGGTATTCTGACAAAGAGAAGGCGAATCTTTTGCGATTAAGCGGGACAGAAATAAGCCCTCCTTGCAATGGGGGCAGTAAGTTGGCAGAGATTATACTAAAGGCATGCGCATATGAACCTGCAAATCGGTATAAAACTGCATCAGATTTGCGAAGAGATTTGGAAAAAGTGCTATATCAGAGCCAGGATGAAAATTTAGATATGATTTTATTCTGGGAAGAAAAATTATCAGGAGAAAATGAGGACGAGATAAAAGAACATCAGATTGATGAAACGGTATTAATGTTTGCAGATGATTCAAAAAAGAATTATGAAAGTGTGCAAGTACCAAAAACAGATGTTGAAATAAAAAGTAAAAGCCTGGAAATAGTGGGGAAAAACAAAAGACCGGAAACAGAACGGATGCATAAATGTGAGAAATCGAAGCTTTTTCTTTATCTACCTAAACTAATGATAATAATTGTGATTTTGATTTCGGGATTATGTGGTTTGAAATTTTCAGTTCTGAGAAGTCAAAAATTTTTTGAAGCTGCTAATGCCATAGAAAAAGAAAAGAGTAAATTATCAGAAAACTTATTTGAAATATTTTCTGAGATGTATAAAAAATATGATTTGATAATTAATGAAAAGTATGTTTCTACAGATGCCCTTAGTTTAGAACGGGATGAACTTCTTGGAATGTGGTCTGGTTCATACATTGGTATGTCAAATCAAAAGAAAATCGAAAAATCAATAGATATTTATATTGGAGATTGTGATGAAACAGGAAAAGTAAAAGGTGTAGTCGGGGTAGAAAATGGAGATGCAGGATATTATTATTTTGAAGGTGTGTCGGACTATGTTAGAGGTACTTTAACATTCGAAAGAAAAAAATGGTTATCGCCAAATCCAGATCGATTAAAGAAACTTACTTATTCCACAACATATGACAGAAACTTACAAAGCTTTTCCGGATATATTGTTTCAGATCCTCAGCGAAAAATATCTTTTATTAAAACAGAATCAAATCCCGAACTTATTCAGTATTGGGAAAAAAGAAAAAGTTTAATGAGAAAATATAATTGATGAATGGATGAATTGGCTTGTGTATTAGTTAGCTAGAAACCATAAACAGGTGAAAAAGATATGGAAAGAAACAGAGAAAATTGGAAAGAATGGAAGATTGAAGAATTAATAGGGCAAGGTTCTTTTGGGAAGGTATATAGAATTTCTAAAGAAGATTTTGGGCACATATATGAAGCGGCATTAAAAATTATTGAAATACCACAGAATATGTCAGAGATAGAAAATATCAGAAATGAGGGTATGGATGACAAAAGTATTAATTCATATTTTTATGGGATAGTAGAGGATATCGTAAAAGAATTTGAATTAATGTCAAGATTGAAAGGTAATACAAATATTGTAAGTTACGAAGATCATATGATTTCGCCTAAAGAAAACGAATTTGGATGGGAAATAGGCATTCGGATGGAGCTTTTAACTCCTTTGGAAAAATATATGAGGCAGTATGTATTTTCAATTAGAGATGTAATTCAATTAGGAATTGGTATATGTAGAAGTATAGAACTTTGTCAAAAGCAAAATATTATTCATCGAGATATTAAACCAGGTAATATATTTGTGACAAAATTTGGTGATTATAAGCTTGGCGATTTTGGGATTGCTAGGCAATTAGAAAAAACTTCATATGCAATGTCCAGAAAAGGAACTTATGATTTCATGGCACCAGAGATATATAAGGGCTCTCCATATGATAGTACGGTAGATATATATTCTTTGGGGATTGTGATGTATCGGTATCTGAATAAAAATCGTGCCCCGTTTTTGCCCGCATATCCGAATCCTGTTAAGTATTCTGACAAAGAAAAAGCAAATCTTTTAAGAATAGGTGGAGCAGAGATGAAGCCACCTTGTAATGCGGTTGGCAAGCTGGCAGAAGTTATTTTAAAAGCATGTGCATATTTGCCTGAAAATCGATATAAAAAGGCATCGGATATGAGAAGAGATTTAGAAAATATATATATTTTATGTCAAAACGATAGTGACATGGATTTAGATATAATTTCATGCCGAAAGGAAGAGGCAAGCGTAGGAGAAAACAAAAAGGACATAAAAACTTATCAGGAAGATGAAACAGTTCTTATGTTTTCAAATGATTTGAAAAAGGAAAATAAAAGGGAAGGAGAAGCTATAAAAGATAATTCGGAAAATAAAAAATTAAAAGTTGTGGAATCAAATAAAAACCTTGTATCGAAAGAAATAAAAATGACTCAGAAATCGGGAAAATATCAAATACCAACGCTTAGCTATAGGATATTGATAATAGTTGCAATATTTATTTTTATATTTTTCGGAGTAAGTTATTTATCGTTGTATAAACAAGAGAATATAAACTTTGCCAAAATTATGAACAAAGGGAGGAGTCGAGCTATAGAGGAATGCAAAAATGTATTGGGAGAAAATATGTTAGAAAATTTAAATAAAAAAATTTTGGAATCGGCAGAAGAAGAAAAAAATAAATTGCTTGAGAAAGCAAGAGCCTGTAAAACATATGAACATGCTCCGGTTCAAATGGATAATGGACACGTTTATGCTATTTTTAATTTTAAAGATTTAGGGCTAAATACATATGATGAGTGTGTAGAATATTGCGAATCTGTAGGGGGGCATTTGGTAACACTTACTTCGGAAGAAGAGACACAATTTATTGTGGATTATATGCATCAATATGACGGGCATGTTGTGTTGGTAGGGCTTTCCAAACAAAGAGATGGTAAAACTTGGGAGTGGGTAACAGGAGAAAAACTTGACTATGTCAAATGGGGAGAAGGACAACCAAGTGAACATGTCAGGGCAGATTATGCAGTTACTAGCAAAAAAACAGATGACGGTCAATTGATTAATCATTCTCATGGAAACTGGGAAACCTGGAGAATGGTTTGTGAGTGGGAATGACAGGGAGAAATGATGAAAGTTTGGAAAATAGTTGTTTTATTTTTTATATTTACAATGATATTTGTTGGATGCCAAGAAAAAAAAGATACAGAAAATGAAGAAAATATTGAAAGAGAGACAGTAAATTCTGCCAAAGATAGAGACACAAAAGAAATAGATGATACAGTAAAGCGGGAAGAAGAAGTGGAAACAAATACAACACATGTATATTCTCAGAACGGCGATTGGGAGGATTATTTGAATTTAGGGGCTAACTATCTTGTTCTTGCGATTGGAAATGTAGGAAATCTTGTAGATGGAGGAAATACGCCGATATTTGATTCTATGGAAGGAGGGAAAGAGATTGCAAAATTGCAATATAATGTGGCATTAGTAGTCAATTTAAATATAATTGAAAATAACAAACTGATGTCGGAAAATTCCAATCTTTGGATTCCTGTAGAACTTCCCAATTTAGATTGTGTAGGATATGTAAAAGCATCACAGGTGCGTATAGGGAGTGTAAAAGTAAAAAATTGTACTGAAAAATATATAAGAAATATCGTGATAGAAAATGCAATACGTTATTTGGGAACACCTTTTGTAAACCATGGTGATTCAATGGAAAATGGCATTGATTGTTCAAAATATATTCAGCAGTTGTATGAGTTAGTCGGAGTCGAAGTCGCAGATACCTCTAAATTAATACGTGATGCCGCATATAGACAGACAACAGATGAATCATTGGCAGAACCTGGAGATGTTGTATATTATGATGTTGAAAAAACGGGTCATGTAGCGATATATCTTGGGAACGGTTTTATTATAAACTCGGCAGGACACGATGGAAAGATATATCCGGAAGGCGGCGTCAGGATTTCTTGCATTCAATATCATGACAGAGAAGAGTACATATTTTGTAAAATATTGCAATAATCCGTATGTCAATAAAGATAAATATTAAATAAAAAGAAGTATGCAAAGGAGTTTTTGATGGAGAAATACCTGATAAGTGCCGGAACACATATTGGAAACATAAGAAAGAAGAATGAAGATAATTTATTTATTAATGGAATTTATAAAAGAAGAAAAGAAACCAAGTTTTCATATAATGGTTTATTTCAACAGAAAGAAACTAGCGTAGTAGGAATATTTGATGGTATGGGTGGATTGGGAAATGGAGATAAGGCTTCCTACATAGCAGTTAAAATTCTTGATAAATATTTTGAATTTGTAAGAAAAAAAGGAGTCAATTTCAATTCAGATGTTGTATTAAAAAAAATCAATAAATGTATTTGTCGGGAAATAGATAAATCCTCAGAAAAAATGGGAAGTACAGCAGTGCTTTTATTTTGCAAAGATGGACAGATACAGATTAGTAATATTGGAGATAGCAGAGCATATTTATACCGGGATGGAGTTCTCAGACAGATATCTGTAGATCACACGGAACAAAGCAGCATGTTTAGGATGCAAGAACAGCTTGGAATAACAAAATTAATCGATATTCCCAATAGTAGGAACACTTTGACACAGCATTTGGGAATTCAAGAGAATGAATTTATTTTGGAGCCGACAGAATCAGAAATGATTCGGGTTCAGAAAAAGGATATTTATCTTTTATGCAGTGACGGGCTAACAGGGATGTTGCAGGATACAGAGATTTCAGATGTTTTGAGTATGAATATGGATTTGTGGAATAAGAAAAGAATATTAATTGAGAAGGCGATGCAGGCTGGAGGAAAAGATAATATTACAGTTATACTGATTGAAACATAAAATGTAAACAGATAGGAATGGAGAATATGGAAACGGGAGAATTATGGAATGGCTGGACAGTCGAAAAATTCATAGGAGAAGGATCATTTGGCAAAGTATATCAGATTAAAAAAGAAGAATTTGGTCATACATATGAAGCGGCTCTGAAAATTATTGAAATACCGCAGAATCAGTCAGAAGTGGAATCAATTAAAAATGAAGGGATGGACGATGAAAGTGTAACATTATATTTTCGCAGTATAGTTGAAGAATTTGTTGAAGAATTTGTCTTAATGTCAAAATTAAAGGGAAATTCTAATATTGTCAGCTATGAAGATCATTATGTTGTTCCTAAAGAACCTTTTGGATGGAAGATTTATATCCGGATGGAGTTATTGACACCGTTATATTCGTATTTGAAGACTCACACATTGACAATCCGGGAAGTTATTCAACTTGGTATTGACATGTGCCAGGCATTAGAAATATGTCAGAAATATAATATCATCCACAGAGATATTAAGCCGGAAAATATCTTTATATCCGATTTGGGCAAATTTAAACTTGGAGATTTTGGGATTGCACGTCAATTAGAAAAAACTTCCTCTGGATTATCTAAAAAGGGAACTTATACTTATATGGCACCGGAAGTTTATAAAGGTTTTCCGTATAATTCAACAGTTGATATTTATTCACTTGGAATTGTTCTATATAGATTTTTGAATAATAACCGAACACCTTTTATGCCTCCATCACCTCAACCTATTCGGTATTCCGATAAAGAAAATGCGAATATTTTAAGGCTAAGTGGAAAAGAGATGCAGAATCCAGCTAATGCGGAAGGAAGACTGGGAGAAATTGTTTTAAAGGCATGTTCATATGAACCGACTACGCGTTATGAAAGTGCGGTAGAGATGAAAGCGGCATTACAATCAATTCTATATTCAGAATCAGAAGCAAGAATTATATATCCTATGGGGGATGATCTTCTTAATACAGACTTAAGCTATGCGACTAACAGCAAAGAGTTAGTGAGCAGGAATAACATAAATAACACTGAGGAAAATACGGAAGAAAATTCCACAGTGTATTTATTTAAGCCTCAGAAAGTAATGGAAGGAAGCAAAGAAGATAAGAAGAAAGACAGTGGGGAAGATAATAAGCGAGAAAATAACATTGAGAAAAAAGTAGGGGAAAAATCAAAAGATAAAATAGAAAAGAAGGCAGTAAATACAAGAAGAAAAAAGATTGCTGTGGTTGCTTCGGTATTTTTGATTATATTGTGTATTGCAGGAAGTGTGAAGGTTTATCAGGAGTCATTGAAGCGTGAAGTCCCTAATCTTGTAAATATGACCACGGAAACAGCGCAGGAAACGTTAAAAGAGAAAGATTTGGTTTTCATTCAGTCGGACAAGGAATATTCAGACACAGTAAAAAAAGGCTGTGTTATCTTACAGCAATATAAACCTGGAGAGATTATAAAAAAAGGTTCTGAGGTTAAAGTTACTGTCAGTAAAGGTGCATTAGTGACTGTACCGGATGTAATAAATATTTCTCAGGAGGAGGCAAAAAAGAAGACAGGAGAGTTAGGCCTACAGTGTGAGATTAAAGAAAAGCAATATTCTGATCAAGTGAAGAAAGGTTTGATAATCAGTCAGGAGCCAGAAGCAGGAAATAAAGTCGAAGAAGGCAGTCAGATACAAATTATCGCCAGTAAAGGAATCGAAAAAAAGGAAGTGCCCTCTCTTGTGGGATTAACGACTAAAGAAGCAAAAAAACAACTAAAGAAACAGAAACTTAAGTGCAAGTCAGATGAATCGTACAGTGATTCTGTAAAAGAAGGACAGGTTATATCTCAAAATATTGAAGCTGGAAAAAAGATAGATAAGAACAGTACAGTTACCATCATAATAAGCAAAGGCAAAAAGCCGGTTCCAAAACCAACTGCATCAGCGAGTAAATCTAGGGCAAGCTCATCTGGGAGCAGTTCTGGCAGGAGAAGTACGACAAAGAAGAAAAGCACAACCAAAAAGAAGAGTTCAGGAAAAAAGAAGAAAAAGAGTGGAAGTGACAGTCTGGATTCATGGGATTTGGTGAACTGATTGAAATGCAATAACAGAAAAATGGAGACATTGTATGGAATTTTTAATGACAGATACAACATTTGTAATTTTCGAAATGATATTCATTGCAATTGTTCTATTCGTTGATATTCATTTTGAAAAAAAGAAAAAACGATTTTTGAACAAAAAAGAAAAAGAAGAAAAATCGAACCAGGAAAAGCTGCTGCAGAGAAGATTAGAAAATAAGAAAAGGAGCAATTAGAGATGAGTATTGTGTTGTCGGTATATTCTCAGGTGGCGTTTAAGGAGTATCTGCTCCCGCCATTAAATAATGCGGATCATATAATTACATTTCATAGCAACTATTTTCAATTGCAGAAAGATGTTCAGCTACAGCTTGAAGTGTTAGATTATTGCTGGCAGATAAAAAACAGCGAGGATTACAGAATTGTTTCAGCTAAAAATTCTCAAAAATCATATGAATTAAAAAATAATGAAATTCTCCAATTGAGAACACGGGATAATGAAGATATTTCTATTATTGTTAAGAATATAACTTCAGGAATCCATGCTTTTCAAAAATATAAACTTTGGGATATCAATGAGATAACGATTGGTAAAAATAGTGATAATGACATTGTGTATGATTATTTGGGTATGATTTCACGGAATCATGCCCAGATAATAAAAACACCTGCTGGATATAAAATATACAATGACAGCCCTAATGGAGTGTATGTCAATTCCCTTCGTGTAGAAAAGGAAGCAGAATTACAGTTTGGGTCATTTATTAATATAATAGGTCTTCATATTGTTTTCCTGAGAGATGTGATTGCTATTGATACAGAATCTAAAGATGTCAAAATCAATGAGGAAAAATTAAAAAGGTATGAGACATATGATGAAAAGACGGTATTACTCAATACTGTTGCGGAGACATCAAAAGGGAAAACAGTTTATCATCGTGCCCCAAGGAATTATGAAAAGCTAAATAGTGATGTAATAGAAATAGAAGAACCTCCGCAGCTTGCGCGTACGAAAAAACAGTCAATGCTAATGACGATTGGCCCGTCATTCACGATGGTACTTCCTATGCTGTTGGGAAGCATATTGATGATCTATGCATCAGGACAAGGGTCTTCATTTTATATGTATTCAGGACTTGTTATGTCGGTTTCCTCGGCATTAGTGGCTGTTGTATGGTCATTATTAAATGCCAGAAATCAAAGAAAAGAAGAAAAAGAGGAAGAAGAATACCGTTTTAAAATCTATAGCGACTATCTGATTGAAAAAACGAATGAAATAAAAGAAAAATATGAGCGGACGGAAAAGAAGCTTAACACAACATATCCGGCAGCTATGGAATGTTTGAAATATGATATACATAAAGGAGTTTTATGGAACAGGAATAGAACGCATGAGGATTTTCTCAGCCATCGTTTAGGAGTAGGGGATACTCCGTTCCAAATAAAAATTGAGATTCCGAAAAAAAGATTTAAGTTATATAAGGACAGCTTATCCGAAAAGCCGGCATTTATTAAAGATAATTATAGTATGCTATATAATGTTCCAATCATGCTTGATCTGCTTAAAAAAAATATGGTCGGTATTATCGGCGGAAAAAATAAGGAGGGCGCCATTGAAGTGGCAAAGCTATTAAGCGCCCAGCTTGCCGCTAATAATTGCTATACAGATTTAAAGCTTGTATATATATACGACGGTTCAAATTCATCAGATTTCAGCAGGTGGGGGTTTGCAAAATGGCTTCCCCATGTCTGGTCTGAAGATAAAAAGATACGATTTGTAGCTTCTGGAAAAGAAGAATCCAGCGATGTATTTTATGAGCTGACGAAAATATTCCGTACACGTTTGGAGCAGTCTGAATGCGCATCCAAGGAGGAGATACCCAAACCATATTATGTTGTATTTGTTTCGGATATTTCTGTTTTGACAGGAGAACCTTTTTCAAAATATGTATTTGACCATAGCAAAGAATGTGGATTAACGACATTTTTACTTGTAGAAAGATATGAAGAATTGCCGAATGACTGCGATTTCATCATTGAAAATACGGAGCTATTTCGTGGTATGTATGAAGTGTCCGAAAGCGAGGAGGAGAAGCAGAAGATAACTTTTGATACCTTGGGAGATAAAGAACTTGAAAGATTTGCCCGGTATCTGTCTTCCTTACAAGTTTTAGAAATAGAAGAAGGTGGGGAGATACCAAATTCTCTTACATTTTTTGAGATGCTGGGAATCAATCGGTTGGAGGATTTACCAGTCCGTGAGCTTTGGGCAAAGAACCGAACATATGAAAATATAAAAGGAATGATTGGAAAGAGAGCCGGAAATATGCCCTGTTATCTTGATGTGCATGAAAAATACCACGGTCCCCATGGACTGGTTGCAGGCACAACAGGGTCGGGGAAAAGTGAGACATTGCAGACGTATATTCTCTCTCTGGCAATTAATTACAGTCCAGATGATATCGGATTCTTTATTATCGATTATAAGGGCGGGGGAATGGCCAATCTTTTTAAGGAATTGCCTCATATGATTGGGCAGATATCCAATTTGTCAGGGAATCAAGTGAGACGGGCGATGACATCCATTAAAAGTGAGAATCGCAGGAGACAGCGTGTGTTTGGGGAACATGGAGTTAACAATATTAATGCTTACACAAAATTGTACAAAAATGGAGAGGCCTCAAATCCTGTACCGCATTTATTTATCATTATCGATGAGTTCGCGGAGTTAAAAAGAGAAGAGCCGGAATTTATGAAAGAGCTGATCAGCGTTGCACAGGTGGGACGCAGTCTGGGAGTGCATCTGATTCTTGCAACACAAAAACCAAGCGGGACAGTGGATGACAATATCTGGAGCAATTCAAAATTCAGGCTGTGTCTTCGGGTGCAGGATCAGCAGGATAGTAAAGATATGCTGCATAAACCGGATGCGGCGTACATTACACAGGCTGGACGCTGTTATCTTCAAGTTGGAAATGATGAGATATACGAGTTGTTTCAATCCGGTTTTAGCGGAGCGGTTTATGAGGAGAGTCTGTTGGAAGAAAGTACAGAAATCGCTAAATTGATTGATTTGACCGGCAAGGTAGAGATGACCGGAAATACAGTCAGGGCATCCCAAAAGAAACGGGCTGAGGCAGCGTGGATTGATAATTTATCAAATTGTCTTGTTCAGGCTCAAAAATCTTTGGGATTGAAAGCCGCAGAATGTGTAGGGCAGGATATCATGATGAAAGAATTAATTTCAGCATTTTACTGGCAGCTTGATAAGGAAGGTATAGATTATGCAGAAAACAGATATAATACAGCGCGGTTAAAGGATTTTGTGTCTTCCTATTATGAAACAGCTAAAGAGGACGGTGATAATTTTACCCCTGAGAAAATTATTGCTCAGGCTTTAAAAATGGGCAGGAAGCTTCCGCAAGCAAAAGAAAAAACGCAGCTTGATGCAGTGATTGAATATTTGGCGGAGCAGGCCATAAATAACGGGTACGACCGAAAACTTCAATTGTGGATGCCGGTTCTAAAGACACAGATTTATCTTAGTCAATTTGACGAGTATCAAAAAAGCTGTTTTAAAAATACTGGCTGGAAAAAGCAGTCCAAAGATTGGGAAATAAGATTTGTGATTGGACAAATGGATGACCCGGAAAATCAGAATCAGATGCCTATGATTATTGATTTGGAAGAAGATGGGAATATTGCGGTATGCGGAAGTGTTGTATGCGGGAAGAGTACGATGATGCAGACAATGGCATATGCACTGATTCAAAAATATTCGCCGGAGGATATCAATCTGTATGTCATTGATTTTAGTAGCAAGATGATGTCGGCATTTGAAGAGGCGCCTCATATTGGCGGCGTTATATATGAAAATGACACGGATAAGATTGAAAAGTTTTTCAATATGATGAGCCATATACTTGCAGAACGGAAACGCCTGTTCAGGGGCGGGAATTATAAACAGTATGTTCAGGTACATGGTACAATCCTTCCGACAATTATTGTTTTTATAGATAATTACAGCGCCTTTAAGGAAAAGACAGAAGAAATATATGAGGAACGGATCATACAGCTTTCCAGAGAGGGGATTAACCATGGTATTTACCTTATAGTATCCGGGGCAGGATTTGGCATGAGTGATATAACGACAAGGGTAGCAGACAATATAAAAACAGTTCTTTGCCTGTCCCTTCAGGATCGGTATGCGTATGGGGATCTGCTTCATAGTATGCAGATTGACGTGTTGCCGGAAAAAGATGTGAAAGGAAGAGGACTGGCGTATTACGGGAAGCGTATTTTGGAGTATCAGACGGCATTGGCAGTTAAGGCGGAAAATGATTATGCCAGGATTGCAAAAATCCAGGATATCTGTAGAGAGATGGCTCTGGCATGGAAAGGAAAGACGGCAAGGAGAATACCTGAGATACCAGAAAAGCCGGTATGGTCAGAATTTGCACAGTTAGATCAATATCGTCGGAGTGTACCTGGCCCGGCATTGCTTCCGGTGGGCTATGATGCTGCAAATGCGGAAGTTTATAATATCCCGCTTCAAGATATATATTGCTATTTGGTATGCGGAGCGGGACATACCGGGAAATCGAATTTTATGAAGATATGTATACAGTCTGCATTAGAGAAAAATGCCCATGTATGTGTGATTGACGGACCGGATGGAAATTTCTCTATATACAGTAAAGAGAAAAAAGTTTCTTATGTATCGGACGAAGAAGGGATGTTTCATTATTTCAGTGAACTTCTGCCTGTTTTTAAAGAGAGAAACATGTTGAAGAATCAACTGATAGGAGAAGGACGTGAAGAGGATATCTTTGAATTAATGAGTAAAGAGCAGCCGTATTTTATCTTTATATCCGATATGGCATGGTTTGCACCATATATTTACAATACAGAGAAAGATATGAAAGGATTTTTGGAAAACATTATTGAAAAGGGCAGTCTGCATAATATTTATTTCTTCGGAGAGCTGGAGCTTGGTAAACAGTCTCTTGCGGCGGGGTACAGGATATATGAATTGTTTGTGAAATATGGGACAGGCATGCATTTCGGAGGGAAAGTATCTGATAATCCCATACTTTCATTTGAGTATATGTCGTATGCCGAACAAGCAAAACCAGAGCGGGCAGGTATTGGAATTTTGCCGAATGTATTGGAAGAAGGGGAGACGCAGAGAGTGGTTGTGCCATTAGCCCGGAAATAGGAGGTTACTATGATATTAGTGGATATTTATATCCCGGCAGTGGATGAGAGCTTTGATTTTTTGCTGGATGAAAATACGCTTATCGAAAAGGTAATTCTTGAAATTATAGAAATGATCACAAAAAAAACGAAAGGCAGCACTGAAAAATGTGCCGAAGATTTTTTCTTATATTCCATAGATAAGGAAGAAAAATTGGAAAAGTTAAGTACGCTGTATGCAAGCGGGGTTATTGACGGCAGCAGACTGATGCTGGTATAGGAGGAAATGAGAATATGGATGCGATTAAAGTAGATACTAACCGATTAAATTCGGATGCGAACCAAATCCAGAGTAGTATCAGGCAGATAGAAGCTGCTATGTCAAATCTGAAATCAGATGTAGCACAATTGGACCGGATGTGGGATGGCCCAGGCAGCGAAGCGTTTAAACATGCATTCAATAATGATATGGCAGCCTTAAGTTCCCTGCTTTTAAACTTCCGGCATATCTATGACTATGAAATGAGTGCAAAGCAGAAATATGAAAAATGTGAAAACAGGGCGGTCAGTCTGACGGAAGGAATACATATATAAGGAGATGCGTCATGGCAGGATATGGGCAGTTAAAAGTTTCACCGGATGTTATGAAGAATCAGGCGAAAGCAATAACAGGCGAAATCAGGAAAATTGAAACAGAGTGGAAAAAGATGGAGGAGGTTATCACTCGAAGCAAATATTATTGGCAGGGAGAAGCAAGTAATATCCATCAGAAATCTTATCACAAGGTTAAAATGGAAGTTGAGAAGGTAATCCGGCGTCTTAATGAACATCCGACTGACCTGCTTGAGATGGCGGGAGTATACATAAAAGCGGAAAGTGAGGCCGTACAATTCGCAAACGTACTGCCGGATGATGTGATTGTCTAGTATAACCAGATTGCTCATAAACAAGGTGCAGGGAAGGAGTAAAGTATGGCGAAAAATGCATATTCTATAGCGGTAAATTTTAATAAGGCGAATCAGCAGGCGGATAAACTTGTCAAAATAGCCGGAGAAATTTTGACAGAAAAAAACAAAGTAAGCGAGAGCAAAAGAATATTGCAGATGAACTGGAAGGGAGAGGGTGCATCCTCTTATATGAGTAAATTGACAAGATTAGAAGAGAAACTGTCAGGCGAGGCGGAAAAATTGCAAAAGGTAGCTAAAACAATCCGGGAAATAGCTCAGAAAACATATAATTCGGAAAAAAGAGCTTTGGAGATTGCTAAGGTAAGAAGCTATAAATGAAAGGGATAAATGTGTACATAGCGACACATTTAGCTAATACAAATGAGCCAAGGAGGAGATAAAGCATGGCAAAAACAATTACTGTAACTACGACAACATTAAATTCGAAAGCAAGTGAACTGAAATCCTTGAATAATAATTTCAGATCGCAGATTAACAACCTGAAGTCTGTGGAAAGTTCATTAAATTCCATGTGGGATGGCGAGGCAAATGATGCATTTCACAAAGCATTTACCAAAGACATTACGCAGATGAATAATTTTTATAATGCTATTGAGAAATATGTCCAGACATTACAAGAGATTGCAAAAAAGTATGATGCAGCAGAACAAAAAAATGTAAGTACTGCTACAAAAAGAGCATATTAACATCAAAACAGAAAGGGAAATAAAATTATGAATGGAACATTAAAAGTAACTACATCCAAGTTGACATCGACAGCGTCATCTTTTCAGTCTACTGGAAATCAGGTGAAAAATCTTACCACACAAATGACGACAATCGTAAAAAGTCTTTCCGGGCAAATATGGAGCGGTGAAGCCGCCAGTGCATACATTAAGAAATTTGACGGGATGCAGGATGACATCAGCAAGATAATTAAAATGATCAATGAACATGTAACCGATCTCCAGGAAATGGCAAGAGAATATGAAGCGGCAGAAAATACGAATGTATCTGCTGCAAATGCGCTTTCTTCGGATGTCATTGTTTAATTTACTGTATGTATGGGCATCTGAACCGAAGATGCCCATACTTTAATGTGGGGAAAAAGATGAAAAAATGTTTAACTACTAAAGTGACAGCGCTGCTGCTTATGATGGTAATGTGTACAAGCTTATGTGCAGACTTTGCTGCTAATGCAGAGAATGGTTCTAATCTGAGTAATCCTAGAATTGAAAAGGATTCCAACATGGAGGCGGGACAGAAAGTTACATGGGATTGTGTCTGGTTCGGGAGTTACCCTCAGGCAGAGGTTGTACCTTCAGCAAATGATTTTTCAGCAGTAGAAAAAAGCATGTTGAAAAAAGGCGATGTTATAGAAAACAGCAGTCTGTATAACAAGTTGCAGAATATATCCAGATGGAATTCCAATAATGATGTTACAATAGATGGGGAAAAATATCGCCGGATGAAAATGAATGATGCTACGTACACGGATTCAGACAGCAGCTACTATCAATGGTCAGATCCGGATACATACCATTATTTTAAATATGAGCCAATCAAATGGAGGGTGCTGGAAGTAAATGGGAATCAGGCATTTCTTCTATCTGACATCGCACTGGACGACCAGAAATATAATACAGAATATGAAAATATAACATGGGAAACAAGCACGCTCCGAAGCTGGCTGAATGGTTATGGAACATCTGTCAATAAACAGGGGAAGGATTACAGTAACGAGAATTTTATTGGGAGCGCTTTTACTCTTGAAGAGAGGTCGGCGATCACAGATACTTCTGTGAAAAAGGCTGATAATATTACATATAAAACCGGGGGAGGAAATAATACAACTGATAAGATATTCCTTATGTCAGAATCAGAAACCTATGGAGTTAACGCAGCGCTTCATGGATTTGTGACGCTAAATAATACCTGTGATGAAGCACGTAAATGTACGAGCAGTACTTATGCAAAAGCGAAAGGAACATGGAGCGGCACGAGTGATGCATATAAAGGAAACTGCGAATGGTGGATGCGTTCACCGGGCAGTTCATCTGACAATGCCGCATATGTTGATTATGACGGCTATGTTATTAATGATGGTTACTATGTCAGCCGCGATGACCGCGGCGTGCGTGCTGCTTTAAATCTTAATCTGTCATCTAATCTTCATGCATATGCAGGGACAGTGAGTTCTAATGGAAAACAGAGTGAGACAGGCAGCGGTAGTACAGAGCCAGAGTCTCCGACATATCCAACAGAGAAAAAATATAAAGAGAATATTCTCAAAGCTCTCCCCAATATGGATGATCTTGGTTCTGCAACCTTAAAAGGTCCAGAGATATCAATTGTCGGGAATAAGTTTAATCTGTTCCAGACAGATATGAAGATGTCGCTTCCGCTTTGGCAAGGTGTTGAGATTAAGACAGATAAGGACGAAAAAACGGTAGAGGTATTATTGGGGATAAATAAAAAAGAACTCAGCACCGAGGGAAACAACACATACTGGTCCGAAACATATAAAGAAGTAAAATCTCTGGTACAAGCGTGCGGAGGAACTGTAGATACACCAAAGCTTTGGAACCGTTTTTCGAAACTGCGTGGAAAATTGAAAGAATTTGATGCAAATGCGGTATTTAAGGCAAAAGGGAATGCTGCCGGCTATATGAAACTTAAAATGAATGATGACGGAAGTGTACAAAGCATTTTAGAAGGCGGGATAGCCATGGGTTTTAGCGCGGGTGCAAGTGTAAAAGTTCCCCTTTGGTGGATTGTATACTCGGAGTTTGGGATAAGTGGCTCTATTGATGGGAAAATGTACCTGACTTCCGCGAATGAAAAAGTAATTACACCAAAAGGAGAGGTTGAGCTGGCAATAAAGCCTTCAATAGCTCTTGGTGCAGATATGGTGATTGTTGATGTAAAAGGTGGATTGGAAGGGAAAATTGCAGGAAAAGCGACATTCCCATGGAAACAGTTTGACAAATCTGTAGAAGCATACCTGACAGGAAAGCTTTTCATAAAATTAGAAACTCCAATTCCCGGATTAAGCGGGGAATTCCCTTATAATTTCCCGAAGATGGAGTTGTACCCCAATCTTGGAAATGTGACAAGAGATTTTTCGGCACTGCAATACAGCGCCCCGGAACCGGTCAGCAGCCAGATGGTAAAGAAGATGTCGAAAAACAGCAGAAATGCAATAGATACGACAAGAGAATCGCTTGTATATGAAAATGCGAAACCGGAGATGACAGGACTTTCTGATGGGCGGATTTTAATGACTTATCTGGATGATACGAGCGGGCAGGCGAAACTGTCGTACCGTTTTTATGACGGCGGACAATGGTCCGGGTCAAAAACGGTATGGAACGGCGGGAATCTGGACACGGTCGGATATCTGTACCAACATAACGACTCTGCATATGTAATCTTTGAGAGCAGCAGCCGGAAAATAACAGAAGACATGACCGCAGAGCAGATTGCAGGCGCTATGGAGCTTTATGCGGCAAAGCTTACAGGAGATGGATTTGAAGAGCCTGTAAAGTTGGGAAGGAGCGGTACATGGAAATACGCATATCAGCTTGTAGAACACGACGGTAATTTATGTGCGGTCTGGGCGGAAAACTCTGAGAATGACATTATGCTCCAATCAGGAGAGACGGTTGTATATGAAAGCAGACTGAACGGCACATGGCAAGAACCTTCTCGGATTTCTAACATAGGACAAGTATTAACAGAGGCAGTATCCGGGACAGTAGGAGGCACATTTGTTACTGCATACATCAAAGACGGTCAGATATATGTCGAAGATCAATTGCTGGATATCAACAGTGCGGGGGAAAAGGCGGACAGCCTGCGGATTCAGGATGATGTGCTGTACGCAAGGATTGACGGGATGTTATGCACATACGACGGGGAACAGCTAAAGGCGAAAAATGTCGAATGTACCGCTTCCTATCAGGTTTATGGAAATACCGTATACTGGATTCAGCAAAATAATTTCAAAAGCGAAGTCTTAAGCCAGTCGTTGGACAGTAAAGCAGCTCCGGTTGCAGTCACAGATGAGGGCGGTTATGTAGGCGGGTTTACAATGGTTCAGAATGCAGGAGGAAAGCCTGTATTTGCATACACCTATCAGCCGGTCAATGAAGATGCAGAGGGGAATCCGTATAGTGCGACGATCTTAAAATGTACGGAAGACATAACCAGATACCAAGCAGAAGTTACGAATGTAGCGTATGATATCCTGTCATTTGTGCCGGGGAAAGAAAATCCGGTTTATGTGACAATCTGTAACACAGGTACAGAAGACTTAAGTCAGATACAGCTTGTAATTTCAGATGGAGATAAGGTTCTCTATAGTGGCAAGGCTTTAGAATCCTTAAAGGCAGGAGAAAGCAAGGAATGTGAGATTCCCGTACAGATACCGGAAGATTTTTCAAAGGCGGATTTGTCATTTACATTGACGGCAGATCAGCAATTCAAGAAAGAGACAACGGAAAAATATGAGCTTGAATATTGCGACGCTGATATCGAAGTGACAGAGAGTAGTGTTGATGAAATTGCAGTAAAGAATAATTCCCATACAGTTGCATCCAATGTGACGGTTATCTTACGGAATCAGGATGAAAACGGCGCGGAAATCCGAAAGATACCTGTAGGAAACTTGAACTCCGGAGAGTCAAAAATAGTTTCCATAAAGGAAGACTGGAAAAAAATAACGAAATATATGTACTGCAAAGTTACACAAGACGCGGATGAATATGAATTATGGAACAATAGCCTTGTAATGGAAAAACAGGATAATGGCGGATTAAAGAACCCGTCAGCAGCTTTGAATTCAAAAACACCGGTAAAAGTCACTAAGATTGCACTTTCCGGTATTTCAAAAAAAATAGCAGCAGGAAAGAAAGTAAAATTAACTGCTGTTGTTGAACCTTCCAATGCTTCTAATAAGAAGCTCACATGGAAATCAAGTAACAAGAAAATTGCCATGGTGAACAGCAAAGGAGTCGTCACCATGAAGAAAAAATCCGGTGGAAAGACTGTGACGATTACAGCAACAGCTCAGGATGGCAGCGGAGTAAGGGCAACTTATAAGATAAAGTCCATGAAAGGCGTGGTAAAGAAAGTAACTATCTCTGGAAAGAAATCCATGAGAGCAGGCAAGGCGCTGAAACTGAAAGCTAAAGTCAAAGCTACAAAGAATGCCAATAAGAAGTTGAAATGGACAAGCAGTAATAAAAAATATGCGACAGTAAATGCTTCAGGTAAAGTAAAAGCATTTAAGGCAGGAAAAGGAAAGAAAGTCAAAATCACTGTTGCGGCAACGGATGGCAGTGGTAAGAAAAAATCAATAACAATTAAAATCAAATAAAATAAGGATATGTGATTTTAATTGGTAGAGAGTGAAAGGTAAGATTATGAAAAATCGCCAGAGAGTAAAAGCAAGGATGTTCGGATTATTTATGCTGATAATTATTTTTTTCTGTCCGGAAGAGTCCTTTGCCAAAGAGGAGGATGCAATTGAAACAGCTAAAAATGGAATCGTAGAAATATATTCCGGTCTGACAGATCAGAATGGAACGTTCCACCGCATAAAGAATACCAGCGGAGTGCTGATAAGCAATCAGGAGGATAATACCTGTATTATTACAACTTGCCATAGTATTACTATTTCAAAAAAAGAGGAAAAAAAGTTTTATTTCGACAATAAAATCCAAAAGGACAGTCAAAATTACAGCCAATCAATCCGTGCAGTTGTAAAAAATGATGTGTTGGCAGAGATGGCAGTAGTGGCAAAGAGTGAGACACAGGATTTCTGCATACTTCAAACGGACGATATATTAAAAGAAAAGAGTGTCTTGAAGCTGGGCAATAGTTCGGAACTGTCAACCGGAAAGGTGGTCTATACATTTGGGTTTCCCGAAAATGCAATAGAAAATCCCTATGCAAAGTTCAGCGCTCCGGAGGTTGAAATCCATGAAGGGAAAATACAGGATCCGGCAGCGAAAGCTTCGGAAACGGCCTACTTGCAACATTCGGCTGTTGTCATGCCCGGAAATTCCGGAGGAGCATTGATTGATGAGAAGGGTTATGTTGTGGGGATGAATAATGCGGCATTATCTAATGCGAATGAGCAGGTTTATTATTCACTGCCAATTGATGATATAAAAGCAATATTGAATAATTACGGGATTGCATATGAAAGCAAAGATAGGGATACAGCATTGGGATTGTTAGTGGTGGAATATAAAAAGTGTGCTGGTCTGATAAAAAAGAAAGACTATAAAGCTTCTTCTTTAGAAATCTTACAGCAGGCAATGCAGAGTGCGGCATCTGTTATCGAAGAAAATACTTATGACATTGAAAAGATAAAATCAGCGGAGCAATCATTAAAAAACGCAGAAGAAAAACTGGTCAAGAAGACAACTAAAATGCGGATGATAAGTTACATTTTGGCTGCTGTCTTAGCGGTGCTTCTTGTTTGGCTTGTCCAGCTTTTGATTTGGAACAGAAATCATAAGAAGATAAGCCAAAACGGAGAGATGTCTTTGAGTGCAGACAAGGAAGAACCTGATAAAACTGATGTGTCGAAAAAGGACAGTATATCTTATTCGAGAGATGTGGGTGAAGATAAAAAAGAAGATGAACGTATAGAGACAGAATTACCGATAGAAATAGAAGATGATGGTAAAACGATAATACTGTCATCGTATGATAACAATGTCCAGAAGAAAATGACAAGAGCCGGACTGGTTCGAAAAAGGGATGGACAGAAGAGCTTTATAACAAGTACAGAGTATAGGATTGGGCAGAATCCGGAGCTGGTTAATCTGGCAATTACAGATAATAAAGCGGTCAGCAGGAGACATGCAGTGATCCGATGGACGACGGAAGGATATAGGATATATGATTTGGAGTCGGCCAATGGAACCTTTGTGAATGGAGAAAGGCTGGAAGGAGCAGGAAGGCTATTAGCTGATAAGGATGAAATAATGGTAGCGGATGAAAGGTTTGAATTTATCAAAATTGACACAGAAGGAGAGAGAAGAGATGAAAAATAAAGCGGCATGTAAGTTGGTAGTTTTCCTGCTTGCGATGGCTATGAGTATGAGCTTATGTACAGGATTCTCTGTCAATGCGGAAGAAACGGATAATGGTATATCACAGCAGGAAGAAGAAACCGGACAGATTAAGCCAATGCAGGAGTCAGCGTTACGGTCAGCCCCTAATCTGAGTAATCCAAGGATTGAAAAAGATGACAGCATGACGGCAGGACAGAAGGTAACATGGGATTGTGTCTGGTTCGGAAGTTACCCGCAGGCGGAGATAGTACCTTCGGCAGATGATTATACTGCTGTAGATAAAAGTATGCTGAGAAGCGGCGATATCATAGAAGATAGCAATCTGTACAATAAGCTTAAGAATGCATCCGGGTGGGATGCCAATAATGATATTACAACAGATGGGAATAAATACCGCAGAATCAAAAAGAGTGATGCTACTTATACAAGTACAAGCCCTGAAAGTAATTATTATAACTGGCCAGATTCTGATACCTGGCATTATTTCAAGTATGAACCTATCAAATGGCGGGTGTTGAGAGTAGATGGGAATCAGGCGTTCCTTTTGTCGGATATATCGTTGGATGACCAACAGTATAATACAGTTAATGAAAGTATAACATGGGAAATCAGTACTATACGGAGCTGGCTGAATGGCTATGATGCATCGTCGAATAAACAGGGGAAGAATTACAGCGGTAAAAATTTTATTGGAAGCGCATTTTCTTCAAATGAAAGATCAGCAATTGTAAATACTTCTGTAGTAAATGATGATAATATCAATAATGGAACTGAAGGAGGAAATAATACGACAGACAAGATATTCCTGCTGTCAGAATCGGAAACATATGGGGACAGCGCAGTGGCGCAAGGATTTGTGTCATCAAAAGGTACTTATGATGCGGCTCGCAGAAGCAAGAGCAGCACATATGCAAAAGCGATGGGGATGTATAGCAGCTATGAGAGTGATGCGTATAAAGGCAATTGCATGTGGTGGCTGCGCTCGCCTGGTGGCGGTACGGATTTTGCCGCAATTGTCAGTCACGGCGGCGACGTCCGCAATTATGGTAATGTCGACCACTATAACGGTGTGCGTGCTGCTTTGAATCTTGATCTGTCATCCAATCTCCATACCTATGCGGGGACGATGAGTTCTAATGGGGAAGAGAATATCCCTGTTACAGGGATTACGCTGACAAAGAATAAATATCAGATGAAAGTCGGAGACAGAGAGCAGATTACCGCATCTGTCTTTCCAGAGAGTGCGACAGATAAAAGAGTAGATTGGAGTTCTTCTGATAATTCGATTGCGGAGATAGATAGTAATGGTATGGTGACAGCAAAAGCATCAGGAAAGTGTATGGTTCAGTGTACAGCAGTAAGTGACAGTACGATCAGTCAGTCGGCAGAGATAGAAGTGGTTGCCGGGAATAATCCGGCAAATAATCCGGCAGGAAATACGGGATCAGCAAAGCAGAATCAAAGCATTAATACATCGGCCTCAACTTATACAAAAGCGATAGGTTCGAAAGCCTTCTCTCTCGGGGCAAAGGCAAGCGGAGACGGAAAACTTACTTACACTTCATCAAATAAAAAAGTGGCAACGGTATCTTCTTCTGGTCAAGTATCTGTTAAGTCATATGGGGCGGCAGCGATTACAATCAATGCATCGGCAACGCAGAATTATAATGCCGCAACAAAAAAAGTTTCTATAAAGGTAGTGCCGAAAAAAGCTTCCTTAAAAGCAGTAAAATCACCGTCAAAGAAAAAGGTGAAGATATCCTGGAAGAAGGATAAAAAAGTGACCGGCTATGAGATATATGTGTCGCCGAAAAAAGATTTCAGCAGAGAAACCATCAAGCGAAATTATAAGAAAAACACGGTTTCGAAGACAATCAGTGGATGGAAGAGCAAAAGAACATATTATGTAAAAATCCGCGGATATAAAAAAATAGGGAAAGCCAAATATTATGGAGCATGGAGCAATGCAAAGAAGGTGAAGGTCAAATAGATTCAGGAGGGTGATTTAAGTGCTTGTGTCAAAGATTGATAAAAGAAGATTTAACATAATATCAAGAAAAATTGTTTTCCTTTTCTTTCTATTAATCCTTTTAGATACTAAAAAAATTGATGTCCATGCTGGAAATAATATAAGTGTAAGATTAGTACATAAAGTGGGAGAGAGTTATTATACAGTCAATACCCGTGGAAACACAAATCCTGTAGATATAAGACGTGATTCACAATTTTATCTGTTGATTCCTATTGATTGTGAATTGTATCAGGGAAGTAAATTGAAATTAAATATAATAAGAAATGGCGATACAGTCACCTCCAGGTTAGCAGACCTTAGAGGGGATGACACATATTATGATCACACTACCGGAAAAGTTGAAAATATGTATTATGACTGGAAAAGTTACAGTTTGTACTTTCCTGTTTCATCGTTATTAAATAAAGAACAAGGAACAATTAAAATAGATATTGAGATAATATTGGCAAATGGACAGATTATTATGGCTGGTGATGCTCCAACAGATGTTATATTTGTTAATTTATTGGGAGAGTATACAGTAAATTATAATGCGAATGGCGGATACGGCGCACCGACTTCACAGACAAAATATAATGAAAGTATATTGACATTAAGTGACAGCAAACCATCCAGAGAGGGATATGCATTTTTAGGGTGGTCTACGAGCAGTGAAGTGAACAACATTTCCTATAGTGCAGGTGGGGAATATGCAGAAAACAGCGATATAACTTTATATGCAGTCTGGGAGAAGAATATGCCTAGCTCGGGGAGCAGTTCTGAAAGCAATCCTACAAATAGTTCAACAGGAGGTTCGGAGGAAATAAAAAAGAAGCAGAACATTAGTACGCCATCTCCATCTTATATAAAAGCAATTGGTTCAAAAGTATTCTCCCTTGGCGTAAAAGCGGATGGAGATGGAAAACTTACTTATGATTCATCCAATAAGAAAGTAGCGACAGTAACTTCCTCCGGGCGTGTAACGGTAAAAGCATATGGAGAGTCAACTGTTACGATTAAAGCATCCGAAACGGAGAGTTACTATTCTACAATAAAAAAGGTTACTGTAAAGGTTGTGCCGAAGAAAGCATTATTAAAATCAGCAAAATCACCATCAAAGAAAAAGATGAAGATATCTTGGAAAAAAGATAAAACTGCAACAGGATATGAGATATACGTATCACCGAAAAAAGATTTCAGCAGGGAGACAATAGAGAGGAGTTATAAGAAAAACACCGTTTCAAAGACAATCGTTGGATGGAAAAGCAAAAAAACATATTATGTTAAAATTCGGGCATATAAGACCATCAGAAAGAAAAAATATTATGGTGCATGGAGTAATGTTAAGAAGGTGAAAATCAGATAGATAACAAAAAGCTTGAATTCGAAGTAGCATTGACTTTATTAAGACAGAGGAGAGAGAAAATGAAGAAGAAAATAATAGGTAAGTTGACATCTTTTCTGCTTGTGATAGTTATGTGTGTAAGCTTATGCATAGATTTTACTACTAATGCAACTGATGGTGGTACATCACAGCAGGTAGAACAAACAGAGCATGTCAAACAGGAAAGAGAAGAAACAGCAGAACCTAAGCTGAGAAACCCAACAATTGAAATAGATTCTAGTATGACGGCAGGACAGAATGTGACATGGGATTGTGTCTGGTTTGGTAGCTATCCGCAGGCGGAAGTAGTATCTTCGGCGGATGATTATACTGCTATGGATAAAAGTATACTGAAAAACGGTGATATCATAGAAGATAGCAACCTATATAGTAAGCTGCAAAGTGCATCTGGGTGGAGTAGTAATAATGATATTACGGTGGATGGGAATAAATATCGCAGAGCAAAAAAGAGTGATGCAACTTATACAAGTTCTGAAAGTAATTATTATAGTTGGCCAGATTCTGATACATATCATTATTTCAAATACGAGCCAATTAAATGGCGGGTGCTGAAGGTAGAGGGGAATCAGGCGTTGCTTTTGTCAGATATAGCACTGGATGACCAGGAATATAATACAGTTTCTGGGAATATAACATGGGAAACCAGTACAATCCGAAGCTGGCTGAATGGTTATGGTGCGTCATTTAATAAACAAGGCAATGATTATAGTAGTAAAAATTTTATCGGGAGTGCATTTTCTTTAAACGAAAGGTCAGCAATCATAAATACTTATGTAGTAAATGCTGATAATATCAGTTATGGAACCGATGGAGGAAACGATACGACAGACAAGATATTCCTCTTGTCAGAATCAGAAGTTTATGGGGACAGCGCAGCGCAGTATGGATTCGTTTTATTAGGAAGTTCTCAGGATGAAGCGCGTAGGAACAAAAGCAGTATTTATGCGAAGGCAATGGGAATATATAGCTATATGAGTGGTACATACAAGGGTAGCTGTAGTTGGTGGTTACGCTCACCGGGCGTTGATATTGGTAATGCTGTAAAAGTCTATCATGATGGAGCTGTCTATCATGATGTTTACCTTGTCCAAAATGGCAGTGATAGTGTGCGGGTTGCATTGAATCTTAATTTATCATCTAACCTCCATACTTATGCAAAAACAGTGAATTCAATTGAGAAAGAGAATATTCCTGTTACAGAGATTAGGCTGTTAAAGAATAAGTATCAGATGAAAGTCGGAGACAGAGAGCAGATTATGGCATCTGTCTTTCCAGAGAATGCGACAGATAAAAGAATGGATTGGAGTTCTTCTGATAATTCGATTGCAGAGATAGACAGTAATGGTACGGTGACAGCAAAAGCATCAGGAAAATGTATGGTTCAGTGTACAGCAGTAAGTGACAGTACGGTTAGTCAATCAGCAGAGATAGAAGTGGATGCCGGGAATAATCCGACAAATAAGCCGGCAGGAAATACGGGATCAGCAAAGCAGAATCAAAGTATTAATACATCAGCCTCAACTTATACAAAAGCGATAGGTTCGAAGGCCTTCTCTCTCGGGGCAAAGGCAAGCGGAGGTGGAAAACTTACTTACACATCATCAAATAAGAAAGTGGCAACGGTATCTTCCACCGGTCAAGTATCTGTTAAGTCATATGGGATGGCAACGATTACAATCAATGCATCGGCAACACAGAATTATAATGCTGCAACAAAAAAGGTATCTATAAAGGTGGTGCCGAAAAAAGGTTCATTAAAAGCAGTAAAATCACCGTCAAAGAAAAAGATGAAGATATCCTGGAAGAAGGATAAAAAAGTGACTGGCTATGAGATATATGTGTCGCCGAAAAAAGATTTCAGCAGAGAAACCATCAAACGGAATTACAAAAAGAATACGGTCTCGAAGACCATCAGCGGATGGAAGAGCAAAAGAACATATTATGTAAAAATCCGTGGATATAAAAAAATAGGGAAAGTTAAATATTATGGAGCATGGAGTAGTGTTAAGAAAGTAAAAGTCAAATAAATTCAAGAGGATGTAATAATCAGGTTTGAAGTGAGGGATTGAAGATGTTTAAAGGGAGAATATGTTTAAATAGGCTGAAATGGGCATTTATGATAAGTTTCATATGTATTCTGACTTTTTCTGATTCCATAGAAGTGAAAGCAGACGAGCCATACGAGATTGATTCTGGCTTGTCTGAGCGTGCTGATAATCCGTACTCAACGAATGTTAGTGTGGAGACAGATGCTTCAAGTTATCAATGCGTACAAGGTCAGAAATTCAAGGTCGAGATCATTGTGAGAACGGAAGAAAGATATGAGGAAGGCTCTCATAAATATATTGGGTATCTGGCTTTTTTAAAAAACGGGTGGCAGCAGATTACTTCCTGGTATATTGATGGAGGTGTTGTCAAGTATACATTTACATTGGATTCCTCAGATTATAAAGATTATTATAATGAGCGATATCTTTTGTTTACTGCATCGGTTTTCCCGGTTGATAATTTTACTACCGGGGCAAGCTTATTTGATAAGAATTTTACAGTCAGTTTTCCTGCTTCTGCATATACGATAAAGTATGATGCAAATGGAGGCTACGGAGCGCCGGATGCTCAAACAAAATATCATGGAACTACATTGACATTAAGCGCTGAAAAACCAGCCAGAGAAGGCTACACATTTTTAGGATGGTCTACAGACAGTGCCGCTTCCAGCGTAACTTATACTGCCGGAGGGGAGTACAAGGATAACAGCTCGGCGACACTATATGCTGTCTGGAGAAAAAATACTTATATAGTAAATTACGATGCCAATGGAGGAAGCGGCGGGCCGTCGTCACAGAAAAAGGTTCACGGAGAAGCTTTAACACTGAGCAGTACAAGACCTTCTAAAGCAGGATATACGTTTTTAGGGTGGTCAGCAGATAGCAGCGCTGCAAGTGCATCCTACAGCGCCGGAGGAGAATATACAGAGAATAAGGACATAATCTTATATGCAGTTTGGAAGGAAAATACATCTGATACAGATAATGATGGAGATTCAGAAAATACAGGTGCAGGTAATAATGATGTTACGGACAGCAATGGCGGCTCAGTAAGTAATCCATCAAGCGCTTCCGGAACAGTAAAGAAAGAACAGAGTATTATTACATCAGCGCCATCTTATACAAAAGCTATTGGTTCAAAAGCATTTTCACTCAGTGCGAGGGCAGACGGTGGCGGAAAGCTCACCTATACGTCATCAAATAAAAAAGTGGCTGCAGTTACGGCTGCCGGGAAAGTGTCTGTAAAGTCATATGGTTCTGCAACGATTACAATCAATGCATCAGGAACACAGAATTATAAGTCTGCAACAAAAAAAATCACTATAGAGGTTGTGCCGAAGAAAATGTTATTAAAAGCATTGAAATCACCGTCAAAGAAAAAGATGAAGATATCCTGGAAAAAAGATAAATCGGTGACAGGTTATGAAGCTTATGCATCGCCGAAAAAAGATTTTAGCAGCAAAACTAGAAGACAGATTTATAAGAAGAATACAGCTTCAAGGATTATTAGCGGATGGAAGAGCAAAAAAACATATTATGTAAAAATCCGTGCCTTTAAAAAGCTAAAGGGAAAAGTATATTATGGAGCGTGGAGTAAAATAAAACGAGTGAAGATAAAATAGACTGTAGGAGGACTTAATTATGGCTGTGTTTGAAGCAAATCCATCTAAAATAAAACAACAGGCTGAAGTGCAGGAAAAAATAGGCACACGTCTTAATAAACTAGATGACCAGATAAGAACTTGCAGCAATCAGTTGAAATCCTGTATGGAGATCAGAAGCTACAATTCAATTCAGAAATATCTACAATCAGTCAGCCGGGAGACAGAGAAGTGTGCCGGAACTGTTAAGAACATGTCTTCAATATTAAAGAGCATCTCTGAAGCATATAAAGATACAGAAAATGAGATTAAAGGAACAACTGTTAAACATGAGGAAGTAAATAAAGGCGATGCTCTGGCGGATTTAATGTCCCAAGTGTCTAAAATCATGAAAAATGCAGATGATAACTCGGCACTTGCTGTTCTGGCTTCTCTTTTGAGCTTATCCAAGTCGGGATATGAGGTCGGTGAAAGTGAAAGTGCTGCAGAGCTGTATTCGAAAGTGTTGGGTGCGTCTGGAGATGGACTGGACGTAATAAAAGAAGGATACGATGGATTGTCTAAAATTGGTTCGGATAAGTGGAAGAATTTTTTGAAGAAATATGCACCAGCAATGGATATAGCAGGAATCGGAGCCGACGGGCTTGGATTTGCAAATGATTTTTTAGATACTTATAATGAAAGTGAAAGTATGGCGGATTTTTTTAAATCAGACGGAAAAGTTATAAGCAGCGGTGTTTCGTGGTGGAAGGATATTGAAGAGTTGGGCGGCAATAAAGTGGGTATGGAAAAAGCGGCACCAATATCGTCTATACTGTCTATGGGTTCATACGCGGCGGGGGATGTTGCAGATATAGTTAAAAATGGAGATTATAGTGGGCAGAGTATTGCGGATGCGTTCATGGGAACAGGTCTTTCCGGAGCTAATGGGTTGTTATCTCATTATACGCATGGGGCAATTGAGTTTGATACAGAGAACAGTCTAAATATTTTTAATAAGAACATAGCAGCTACTACAGATGCAATCTCAAAAACAAATATGGGAACAGGAGGGCAGGCAGTACTCGGAATTATTGCAACTCCGGTTGTCGCGGTATGGTCAATGGGCGAGGTGTTTGTAGATTTGGGTTATGGAATCGGTGAAAAGATTAATCAGTTATTATGAAACAGATAAAAGAATTAGAAAATAGCGGGAAAGAGGTGTCTGAATATGGCGGCAGAGATTAAAGATTTGTTACCGATTGGAAGTGTGGTTTTCTTGCAATCAGCAGCGAAAAAAGTTATGATTATAGGTATTAAACAGAGGAATCAAGAGAATCATACGACATACGATTATGTAGGTGTGTTATATCCGGAGGGTTACATAAGCAATAAAGTTTTATTTAATTTTAACCATGAAGACATCATGGATATTGTTTATCGGGGTTATGAGAATTCCGAACAGGAAGATTTTTTGAAAATGGTTCAGGAGATTATAGAAAGACAGTCTGATGCAAGCTTACCCAAATAAGAAGAAATGAAATTATTTATACAGGCAGAGGGGGAATTAAAATGTTTCATTCAAAGGTTAACAAAAAGGTGTTTGGTATCATTATTTTGCTGATATGTGTGGTTTCTTTATCTGTTTCAGTTGAGGCCTCTGGAACAAAGAATAAAAGGGCTCATCAGGCATATGCACAGCAACTTAAAAAAGACAAAGAAGATTTCGGGCTGAACAAGTTGGATTATGCTTATAAAGATTTGGATGGTAATGGTGTCGACGAATTAATCACCTATCCTGGTTTCGACCATGCTACAGAAAACATTTACATATATAGAAATGGAAAAGTAAAGCAGGTTGCAGGTGTTGGTATGGGAGATTTTGAAAAGTTCTATAGAAAGAATAAAATCCTGTACGGTTCCCGAACTAATATGCGCAATTATAATTCGACTTATCACGAATATTTCAAATTAAAAGGCGGAAAACTTGTTCGCAAGGCACATATGTTAGAAACCACTATATACAAAGGCGGAGAGACAGAAAGTAAGTGTAAATATTATGTGAATGGAAAAAAGACTACAAAGAAAAAGTACAATACATATATTAAAAAACTCCTCAAGGGAGATAAAGCAAGATATTTTTCAAAATTAAAATGGAAGAAATATTAAGAAAAGTGAAGTGGAAATTTTTATGCAGGCTGTTGTTATATGGGGTGGCAGCCTGTTTTTGCTGCCTTTCTGGATTTCCTGAGAGTTTTTCTAAAAAATGCATAAAGTATGTTGACAAACGCAAATCATAGTGTTAAATTAATACTCGAAAGATGTTAGCACTCTTCAAATTCGAGTGCTAACAGGAAAAATCTGAAAGGGGGAGGATGGATGACAGCAGAGCATGGACTGAGTGACAGGAAGCTTAAGATTCTTCATGCGATTATCAAGACATATCTGGAAACCGGTGAGCCTGTCGGCTCTAGGACGATTTCCAAATATACGGACATGAACTTAAGTTCCGCCACCATCCGTAATGAGATGGCAGACTTAGAAGAGCTAGGATTCATCATGCAGCCTCACACGTCCGCAGGACGCATCCCTTCAGATAAAGGCTACCGGCTGTATGTGGATATGCTGATGGCAAAGAAGGAGCAGGAGCTTATGGAGAAGGAGGATCGGATGCTTGAGAAGGCAGACCGGATGGAGCATCTCCTTAAGCAGGCGGCAAAAGTCCTTGCCAGCAGCACCAATTACGCGACTATGGTGTCAACCCCTATGGGGGGCGGCAACAAGATTAAGTTCATACAGCTTACCATGGTGGATAACGAGCAGATCATCGCGGTGATTGTTCTTGGAGGGAATGTCATCAAGAATAAGATCATACGGGTTGAGGAGCCTCTTAGCAACGAGAATCTGCTAAAGCTTAACATGCTGCTCAACACGACGCTTAACGGCATGGCGATCGAGGAAATCAACCTGGGGCTTATCGCAAGGCTTAAGGAACAGGCAGGTATCCACGGCGAGGTGGTCGGCAATGTGCTGGATGCCGTTGCAGATGTGATACAGGTGGATGACGGTATGCAGATCTACACCAGCGGCGCGACTAATATTTTTAAATACCCGGAGCTTTCCGATAAGCAGAGCGCGCAGGAAATCATCAGCGCTTTTGAGGAAAAGCAGCAGCTTACGGAGCTGGTGAACCAGACGCTGTCGCAGGAGGACAACACAGGAATCCAGGTGTATATCGGTGACGAGACGCCGGTACAGACGATGAAGGACTGCAGTGTTGTGACGGCGACTTATGAGCTGGGCGAGGGCATGAAAGGCACGATAGGGATTATCGGGCCGAAGAGAATGGATTATGAGCATGTGTTAAAATCAATGAAACGTCTCCAGAGCGAGCTGGACCAGATGTTTCACGGCGGCGGGGAAACTGCCGGAAAAAAAGTAGGAAAGGTGGAATAACCCTTGGAGAATCAGCAGGAGAAAAGCCAGGAAGATATGGTAAAGGAAGCGGTTGAAGAGGCGAAAAAGGCTGCGGCTAAAGAAACGCAGGGAGAAGATAATAATTCGGATGCCTGCGGAGGAGACACAGAGGACGCAGAAGATACAGAGAGCGCGGGATACGCGGAGGATGAAACGGAGGATGCCTGCGGAGCGGATTCCGGAGAAAGCGGAGGCGAGGAAGGCGGCGAAGAAGAAAAGCGCGGGAAAAAGCTTTTTGGCAAGAAGAATAAAAAGGATAAGAAAGACGAAAAGATTGAAGAGCTGACAGACCGTCTTACCCGGCAGATGGCGGAGTTCGATAATTTCCGCAAGCGCACGGATAAGGAAAAATCACAGATGTACGAGATTGGGGCGAAGGATGTCATTGAGAAGATACTCCCCGTTGTGGATAACTTCGAGAGAGGGCTTAATACGGCAAAGGACAGCCCGCAGGACGACCCATTCGTCCAGGGCATGGAGATGGTGTATAAGCAGCTTATGACGGCGCTTGAGGGCATCGGAGTGAAACCCATCGAGGCGGTGGGAAAGGAGTTTGACCCGGAATTCCATAATGCGGTGATGCATGTGGACGACGCGGAGCTTGGCGAGAATGTAGTTGTGGAAGAATTGCAGAAAGGGTACCTTTACCGGGACAGCGTCGTGCGCTACAGCATGGTGAAGGTGGCGAACTAATCAACAAATTTTTCAGCATATAAAAACAGATTTAAAAATCAGGAGGAATCGAATCATGGGAAAAATAATTGGTATTGACTTAGGTACGACAAACAGCTGCGTAGCCGTTATGGAGGGCGGACAGCCGACGGTTATTGCGAATACGGAGGGCGCAAGGACGACGCCGTCTGTAGTGGCATTTACAAAGGCAGGGGAGCGTCTGGTAGGCGAGCCGGCAAAGCGTCAGGCGGTTACCAACGCAGAGCGGACCATTTCTTCCATTAAGAGGGAGATGGGTTCTGATTACAGAGTGACGATTGATGATAAGAAGTATTCTCCTCAGGAGATTTCCGCGATGATCCTTCAGAAACTTAAAGCGGACGCGGAAGGATACCTTGGCGATAAGGTGACGGAGGCGGTCATCACGGTTCCGGCTTACTTTAATGACGCGCAGCGTCAGGCGACCAAGGATGCGGGTAAGATTGCAGGCCTTGATGTAAAGCGTATCATCAACGAGCCTACGGCGGCGGCTCTCGCTTACGGCCTTGACAATGAGAAAGAGCAGAAGATCATGGTATATGACCTGGGCGGCGGTACGTTTGATGTATCCATTATCGAGATTGGCGACGGCGTTATCGAGGTGCTTTCCACTGCCGGAAATAACAGGCTCGGCGGCGATGATTTCGACCAGAAGGTTGCGGATTATATGATTGCTGAGTTTAAGAGGGAGCAGGGTGTTGACCTTTCCGCTGACAAGATGGCGATGCAGAGGATTAAAGAGGCGGCTGAGAAGGCGAAAAAGGAGCTTTCTTCCGCAACGACCACCAACATCAACCTTCCGTTTATCAGCATGAACGAGAGCGGGCCGCTCCATTTTGATATGACGCTGACAAGGGCAAAATTCGACGAGCTGACAAATGACCTTGTGCAGAAGACTTCCGAGCCGGTGACAAGAGCCCTTTCCGACGCGGGCATCTCAGCGTCCGAGCTTGGCCAGGTATTGCTTGTGGGCGGTTCCACCCGTATCCCGGCAGTCCAGGAAGAGGTAAAACGCCTGACCGGCAAGGAGCCGAGCAAATCCCTGAACCCGGATGAGTGCGTGGCTCTGGGCGCATCCGTACAGGGCGGCAAGCTTGCGGGAGACGCAGGCGCAGGCGACATCCTTCTTCTGGATGTAACTCCGCTGTCACTTTCCATCGAGACTATGGGCGGCGTGGCGACAAGGCTGATTGAGAGAAATACGACGATACCGACAAAGAAGAGCCAGGTATTCTCTACGGCTGCCGACAACCAGACGGCAGTTGACATCAACGTGGTACAGGGCGAGAGGCAGTTCGCAAGAGACAATAAGTCTCTGGGGCAGTTCCGTCTTGACGGCATCGCGCCGGCTCCGAGAGGAGTACCGCAGATTGAGGTTACTTTTGATATTGATGCAAACGGTATCGTAAATGTATCCGCAAAGGACCTTGGCACAGGAAAAGAGCAGCACATCACCATCACCGCAGGTTCCAATATGTCTGACGAGGATATCGACAAGGCGGTGAAAGAGGCGGCGGCGTTTGAGGCCCAGGACAAGAAACGCAAAGAGGGCATTGACGCAAAGAATGACGCGGACGCTCTTGTATTCCAGACCGAGAAGGCTTTGGGAGAAGTTGCGGATAAGTTAGATGCGGCTGACAAGGCAGAGGTTGAGGCAGACTGCAAGGCGCTTAAGGATGTCCTTGAGAAGATTAATATGGAAGACATCACGGACGCTCAGGTTGCGGAGATTAAAGCGGGAACCGAGAAACTTACGGCAAGCGCGCAGAAGGTATTTACAAAGATGTATGAGCAGGCCGGCGCGGCGGCAGGAGCAGCAGGAGCGCAGGGCGCAGGCCCGAATCCGGGAGCAGGAGCAGGTCCGCAGGCAGGCCCGGCGCCGGAAGGTTTCCAGGGCGACGATGTGGTAGACGGAGATTACAAGGAAGTATAAGCTTTTGAGCCTTTGCGGCTTGAGCGGAATTAAATGGGGAATCGTTCCGGGAGGGCTGGATTTTAAAATTTGGCATCCCGGAACTTCCTTGCGTTACTCAAAGGCTGAAGATGAAGAAAGGGATAGATCATGGCAGAATCAAAAAGAGATTATTATGAGGTGCTGGGCGTCGGAAAGGACGCAGACGACGCGGCGCTTAAGAAAGCCTACCGGCAGGTTGCCAAGAAGTACCATCCGGATATGAACCCGGGGGATGCGGAGGCGGAGAAAAAGTTCAAAGAGGCATCGGAGGCTTACGCGGTACTTAGCGACCCGGAGAAACGCCGTCAGTATGACCAGTTCGGCCATGCGGCGTTTGAGGGCGGGGCCGGCGGCGCAGGAGGCTTTGGAGGCTTTGACTTCAGCGGCGCGGATTTCAGTGATATTTTCGGAGATATATTTGGAGATTTATTTGGCGGCGGCGCGAGGAGAGGGCGCAGCCAGGGGCCGATGAAGGGCATGAATGTGCGGAAGAGCGTTCGGGTGACTTTCGAGGAGGCTGTGTTCGGGTGCGAGAAGGAGCTTGACGTAGTGCTTAAAGACCCTTGCCCGAAATGTAACGGAACCGGCGCAAAGCCGGGAACTTCCCCGGAGACTTGTCCGAAGTGCGGCGGCAAGGGACAGGTTGTCTATACCCAGCAGTCGTTTTTCGGCACGGTGCAGAATGTGCAGACTTGCCCCCAGTGCGGCGGTACCGGGAAGATTATCCGTGAGAAATGTTCGGACTGCCAGGGAACAGGTTATGTGTCCAACCGGAAGAAGATTGCCGTTACCATTCCGGCGGGCATTGACAACGGGCAGAGCATCCGCATCCGGGAGAAGGGCGAGCCGGGAACCAACGGCGGGCCGAGAGGCGATCTTCTTGTGGAGGTGAGCGTGTCCAGACATCCGATCTTCCAGCGGCAGGATATGCATATCTTCTCCACTGTGCCGATTTCCTTTGCACAGGCGGCGCTTGGCGCGGACGTGAAGATCAAGACGGTGGACGGCGAGGTGCTGTATACGGTGAAACCAGGAACAAAGACGGATACGAAGGTGCGCCTTAAGGGCAAGGGAGTTCCGTCGGTGAGAAATTCACAGGTGCGGGGCGACCATTATGTGACGCTGGTCATCCAGACACCGGAGAAATTAAGCGCCGAGGCGAAGGAGGCACTTAGGAGGTTTGACGAGCTTTCAGGAAATTCGCTGAACTCGGCAGGAACGGGAAACGGTACGAGTACCGGGACCGGGAAGAAAAGAAAAGGATTTATGGGGAAGATGAAAGAGGCCTTTGATGAGTGATCATCAGGGGCTTTTGCCTTGTTGGCGGGATATGTTGGAAAATGTATGGGCGGGATATATAGATGATATCTATATGGATATATGATAAAACGATTAGCGTATTTGGCTTTTGTCTTGTAAAATGAAATCTGTAGCAATATTTTTTATTTATGAAAGGACGTAAGACAAATGAAAATGAGAGGAAGAATTTTAGGGATACTTTTGTGTGTGGCTTTGACGGCGCTTGTGGGGTGCGGTGCCAAGGAGACGGCTGAGAGCGGCGGAGAGGCGAAGGAAGAGACGGCGGCTGAGGAGTCTGCCGGGGGTTCGGATGATGGGTCAGAGAGTGATAAGGTTATCCGTATCGGATGCGAGGCGACGACGCCGGGATGGATTCAGACGGGCGACGACGGGAATCTTACCGGGTATGATTTTGACGTGTGGCAGGAGATTGGAAAGCGCACGGGCTATGAGATTGACTATCAGGTGATGGATTGGGATGCTATGTGGCCCATGCTGGAGTCTGACCGCCTGGATTCTGTAGGGGAGCAGATTTCCGTGACGGAGGAGCGGGAGAAGAAGTATACGTTCTCTGCGCCCTATGCGTACAATGTTTACTGTCTGCTGGCGGCAAAGGACAATGACAAGCTTAAGACGATGGACGACCTTGAGACGGGGATGACCATTTCCTGTGAGACGAATACCAGCGACGAGATTATCGTAAATGCCATCAACAAGGAGTACGGGATTGAGCTTAAGCCTACCTATTATGACGGCATGTCGGTGCAGGATGTTGCCCTGGGAAGGTGCGACCTCTGGCCGAGAGCGGAGACTTCTTGCAATACGACGGTGAAAGAAGTGGACAACTTAAAGATTCTCGGGAAGACGAACATCTTAGAGACGAATGCGTATCCGTTTGCAAAGACGGAGCGGGGGGAGGAGCTGGCAAAGGTGGTTTCCGGCGCGCTTGATGAGATGAGGGAGGACGGAACGCTTAAGGCATTGTCCGAGAAATGGTTTGACATCGACATTTCCGAGAAACCGGCGGACGCACAGTAATTTGCAGGAGGCCTGAACATTGAGTTTGGAATTTTCTTTTAATACTTTAGGGGCGATGGTCAGGGTGCTGCCGGTGACGCTGTCACTGACGGCGCTGTCCTTTGCGGCATCGCTGGTGCTGGCAATCATCATTGCGGTGATTGACTATTTCCGGGTGCCGGTGCTCAGGCAGATTTTTGCCGTGTATGTGTCATTTTTCCGGGGAACGCCTTTGATTCCGCAGCTTTTTTTGCTGTATTTCGGCATTCCGACCTTTGTGGCATCGCTGCGGGATGTTCCGGCGTTTACGGTGTGCGTGGCGGGGCTTACGTTAAACTCGGCGGCATATATGAAGGAAGTGGTGAGGGGCGCGTTGCTCTCCGTGCCTGACGGGCAGAAGGAGGCGGCGCTTGCCCACGGCATGACGCCGGTGCAGACGATGTTCCGGATTGTGCTGCCCCAGGCTACCCGGGTGGCGGTCCCGTCGCTTTTTAACAATCTGGTGGATATCGTGAAGGGAACGTCCATGGCATTTACCATCGGGGTCATCGAGATTACGGCGACGGCGAGCCTCAGGGCATCGGTGACCTTTAATTACTTTGAGGCATATATGGTGCTGATGCTTTTGTACTGGGTAATCATTTTGATATTGGAACGTGTCGAGGCGGCAGTTGAAAAACGGCTGGCAGTCGGGTATAATAGATAAGGCAAAGGGGCGGACAGATGATAAAGATACAGAATTTACATAAAACTTTCGGGAGCCTTGAGGTGCTCAAGGGCATTGACCTTGAGATAAAGAAGGGAGAAGTGGTGGCGGTCATCGGTTCTTCCGGCACAGGGAAATCTACGCTCCTTCGGTGCATGAATTACCTGGAGACGCCGGATACGGGCTCCATCACCATAGGGGATATCACGGTTACGGCAGGGAAGGCATCCAAGAAGGAAATCCATGAGCTGCGGAAACATTCTGCCATGATCTTTCAGAATTACAATCTCTTTTCCCACAAGGATGTGCTCCATAATGTGATGGAGCCGCTGATTACGGCAAAGAAGATGAAAAAGGAAAAGGCGGAAAGGACGGCGGTCAGCTATCTGGAAAAGGTGGGCATGAAGGAGAAGATGGGGCAGTTCCCCATCACCCTTTCCGGCGGGCAGCAGCAGCGGGTGGCCATTGCCCGCTCTATGGCGACGGAGCCGAATGTGCTGCTTTTTGACGAGCCTACGTCTGCCCTTGACCCGGAGTGGGTGCAGGAGGTGCTGGAAGTGATACGAAAGCTTGCCAGGGCGCATTTTACCATGCTTATCGTGACCCACGAGATGCAGTTTGCAAAGGAGGTGGCTGACAGGGTGGTGTTTATGGACGGTGGAAAAATTGTTGAGGAAGGGTCTGCAAAGGAGGTTCTTGAACATCCGAGACAGGAGAGGACGAAGGAGTTTCTTAAGCTCTCCGGGAAAGATGCGGCGGATGAGGATTCGGTGGAGATAAAAAAATCTATGAACTTTAAGGACATGCTGCCCATGTTTATCGAGGCGGGGCTTGAATTCAAGCCGGATGACCCGGACCCGGAGGGGCTTTTGGTCTGCTTTGAGCTGATTGATAAAAAAAGCGGAAAGCGTATCGGCGGAGGCTCTCTTGCTAAGGCATACGGCGAGTTTTTAATCCGCTCGGTGGCTGTTGAGAAGGCGTATCAGGGAAAGGGTCTTGGGAGGAAACTTGTGGAGTATATGATTGAGGAGGCAAAGGCGTGGGACGCCAGGCGGCTCCTGCTTACGGCGAAAGTGCCGGGCTTTTACAAAAAGCTGGGGTTCGCGGTGATTCCGCGGGAGGATGCGCCGCCAATCTCGGACTGTGCGTCCTGCCCGCAGTTCCACAATGGGTGCGACTCGGAGATTATGCGGCTGGAGTTATAAAGGATGGTTGAGATGATGAATCGTTTTGAACAGGGAATTGAAAGAAGAAATACAAATTGTGACAAGTGGGATGCACCTTTTGTGAAGGAGGGCGTTGTGCCTATGTGGGTTGCGGACATGGACTTTGAGGTGGCTCCTGCCATCACGGAGCGGCTTGTGCGCGCCGCCAGGAAGGGTGCTTTCGGGTATCAGTTTTTATCGGAGCATTATTATGACGCGGTGATTCATTTTATGAAGGAGCGGCATGATTATCCGATAGAAAAGGACTGGATCTGCTATGTTCCCAATGTGGTATTGGGGCTGTTTGCAGGTCTACAGGCGGTGACTAAGGAGGGAGATGAGGTCATTATCCAGACTCCGGTATACGGGCCGTTTTTTAAGGTAATCCGTGACAGCGGGCGTGTCCTTAAGGAGAGTGAGCTTAAAAATGAGGACGGCTATTATACGATGGACTTTGAGGACTTGGAGAAAAAGATAACAGACAGGACGAAGGCGATGCTTATCTGCAATCCCCACAACCCGTCGGGGAGGGTGTGGAAGGAAGAGGAGCTAAAGCGGCTCGTCTCCATCTGCGCGCAGCATAAGATTGCCATTATTTCCGATGACATCCACAGCGACATCGTGACGAGGGGACACAGGCATCAGATGATTGCGCCTATCTGCCGTAAGATGGGCGTAAAGTGCATTACCTGCACGTCGCCTTCTAAGCCCTTTAACCTAGCAAGCGTCCATGTTGCCAACTGCATCATCGAGGACGAAACGATTCGGGAGCGTTTTAAAAAATTCCTTGCCATACATCATGTAAGCGAGTGCAATGCCTTTGCGGAGGAGGCGCTGATCGGGGCCTACGAGGAGTCGGCAGAATGGCTGGCGCAGATGAACGCCTATGTGGAGGACAACCTGGATTACTTTGTGAATTACATCCATGAACACATTCCGGCGTTAAAGGTGCGAAAACCCGAGGGAACATACCTCGTGTGGGTGGACTTTTCTGAAACAGAGATTGGGCAGGGAGATATCAAGGAATATCTCAGCGAAAACTGTCATGTCCTTGTAAATGACGGTGAATTTTTCGGACAGGCAGGAAAAGGATTCGTCCGGTTCAACCTTGCGTGTCCAAGGAAAAATGTAGAATTTGCCCTAAAGAATCTTGAAAAGCAGTTCTCCTAAATGCTTTTCTGCAGGAAAATCTTTGGATATGCGGCTGGAGCGCCATTTCCAGTAAACAGGCGGTTCGGAGATTCCCTTCCTCTAAGCAGGCCTTTCAGGGCGCTTTTAGCGAAGGCGAAATCCACCCCCTACGGAGACTTAGAAATGAAGGCGCTCCTGAATTTCTTAGTCTCCGTAAGGGGTTAGTTCGCCGGAGCGTTGCCCAGTCTGCTTAGAGGAAGGGAATCTCCGAACCGCCGTCCTGGGAACATCACTCCCCCAATCTAGCCAATTGAAATCTCTTTCATTAAGCCTCAGAAAAACAATGGAGGCTTTTTTAAATTCCCTCTACTCGCGGGAGTTTTTTTGTGATACAATCAGAATCAGACTGTATAAAAGTTCCGCGGAAACGAACGGAACTGTTTTTAAGAATGGAGGGAAATATATGCAGAAATTTGTACAACACATGCCGACGAAAATCGTGTTTGGCAAGGACGCTGAAAAAGAGGCGGGAAAGCTTGCGAAGGAATTCGGGGTTTCCCGGGTGCTGCTTGTATACGGCGGCGGCAGCGTGGTAAGGAGCGGGCTGCTTGGCAGGATTAAAGCGTCTCTTGACGGGGAAGGGATTGTGATTCAGGAGCTTTCGGGCGTACAGCCGAACCCGCGCCTTTCCCTGGCAAGGGAGGGCGTTAAGAGGACCATTGATTTTCAGGCGGAGCTTATCCTGGCCGTGGGCGGCGGCAGCGTCATTGATACGGCGAAGGCGGTTGCCGTTGGCGCGGCGAACCCGGAGACGGACATCTGGGATGTGTGGATGGGAAAGGCATCTGTAACGGAGGCGAAACCTGTGGGCGCGGTGCTGACCATATCTGCGGCGGGCAGCGAGATGAGTGATTCTGCGGTGCTGACCAACGCGGAGACGGGGAAGAAAGCGGGCTTTAACTCGGATATCGTTCGCCCGAAATTTGCGCTGATGAACCCGGAGCTTACCTATACACTGCCAAAATACCAGCTTTCCTGCGGCATCGTGGATATCCTGATGCATACGCTGGAGCGGTATTTTACGCCTATCTCGGGAAATCAGCTCACGGACGAGATAGCGGAGGGATTGATGCGTACCGTTATCAAGAACGGAAAGATTGCCTATGAGAACCAGGAAGATTACGATGCCATGAGTGAGATTATGTGGTGCGGGAGCCTGTCCCACAATAATCTTACGGGGCTTGGCCGCCCGAAGGATTTTGCCTGCCACAAGCTGGGGCATGAGATTGGCGGCATGTTTGACGAGGCCCACGGGGCGACCCTTTCCGCAGTGTGGGGGAGCTGGGCGAGATATGTGTACAAGCTTGACGCGGCGAGATTTGCGCGTTTCGGAAGGAACGTGTGGAAGATTGAGGATAAAGGAGAGGAGGAGACTGCGGTCTTAGCGATAGAGGCGACGGAGGAGTTTTTCCGTTTCTTACATATGCCGACTTGTATCGGGGAGATGAAGATCGGCGTGCTTTCCGACGATGCTTTAAGGAAGATGGCGGACAGCGCGACGAAGGGCGATACGGTGAAACTTGGCTGCTTTAAAAAGCTGGGCGCGCAGGAAATGTATGAGATATATAAAGCGGCAAACCACGAATGATCTGAATATTAACTGGAAAGGGTTTTACCGGAGCGTATTTGCCCTTGTCTTTCCTATGGCAATCCAGAACCTCATCAATGTGGGGGTTACGGCGACGGATGTATTTATGCTGGGGAGAGTGGGGGAAAAGGTGCTGTCCGGCTCTTCCTTAGCGGGGCAGATACAATTTATCATGATGCTTGTGTTTTTCGGCATCACGGCGGGGGCTACGGTGCTGACTGCCCAGTACTGGGGCAAGCGGGATACGGCGACTATCGAGAAAATCCTGGGGATGGGGCTTAGCGGCGGCATCGTCATCGCGGCGGCGTTCACGGTGCTGGCTCTTCTTATGCCGGAGCAGCTTGTAGGCATCTTTACCTCGGACGGGGAGGTAATCTTTGAGGGCGCAAAGTATCTGCGAATCGTGGGGCTTTCTTATGTGTTTATGGCGGTGACCCAGGTTTACTTAAATATTATGCGGAGCATTGAGCGGGTTGTGGTGGCGACGGTGGTTTATTTTGTGTCGCTCCTTGTGAATATCGTTATCAATGCGGTGCTGATCTTCGGGCTTTTCGGGGCACCCAGGCTGGAGATTGCGGGGGCTGCCATCGGAACGCTGTGCGCCCGCATCACGGAGACGGCGATGGTGCTTTTGTATGCCAGGTATAAGAATAAGATTGTGAAAATCCGCATGAGGAACCTGCTCCACATTGACCCGCTGCTTTTGTCGGATTATATCCGCTACGCGATGCCGGTGGTGATAAATGAATTGATGTGGGGGCTTGGGACTTCCGCAAATACGGCAATCATCGGGCATCTGGGGAGCGAGGCGGTAGCGGCTAACTCGGTGGCGCAGGTGGCGAGGCAGCTTGCCCAGGTGGTGGTGTTCGGCATTTCTGGAGCTACGGCAATCTGGCTTGGCAAGACGCTGGGAGAGGGGAAACTTGAGTATGCCAGGGCTTATGCGCGGAAATTCACGGTCCTTTCGCTGGTGCTCGGCATCATGGGCGGGGTGCTTATCCTGCTTTTAGGACCGCTGGTGAGCAGCGTGCTTACGCTGTCGGCGGTGTCCAGGAGATACTTGGGGTTCATGTTTTTTGTCATGTCCTATTTTGTGGTGGGGCAGGCATTCAATACGACGATGGTGTGCGGAATCTTCCGCTCCGGAGGCGATACGCGGTTCGGGCTTGTGATGGATGTATCTACCATGTGGGGGTGCTCCATTCTGCTGGGCGCTGCGGCGGCGTTTTATTTCCATGCAAGCGTGCCGGTGGTGTATGTGATATTGATGAGTGATGAGATAATTAAGATGCCGATTTGCTGGTGGCGGTATCGGAAATATAAGTGGCTTAGGGATGTGACGCGGGAGATGTAGAGTGTGGATATCTCTCGTCAGGACACATCTTGACAGGATGCAGGACGCCCCTCCGGCAGTATCATCCTCGTCACCTCGCTTTCGTTCTGAAAAAAGCGCAGCGGTACTAAGCTCGTGGGGAACCTCGCTAAGTACCGGCGCTTTTTTACGGGATTCCTTCGGATGATACTGCCGGAGGGGCTGTGCGTTGGCGAGAGGGGTGTGCGTATTGAGAGAGATGTGCGGCGAGAGATTGTATATGCCGGGGGAGGGTTGTGTGATGGGAGAGGGTGTGGAACGAAATCTGATTGATGGGATGGTGGTTTGTTCCCGCGGGGAGTGAGCCAAACGGGCATGGTTGTGTGTATGCGTGTTTGGCGGCTGCCGCGGGATATTTGATTATTTGCAGGAGCTGACGGGGGTGATGATGGGTTTGCCGTCCTGGTCTACTAAGACGGTTACTCCGCAGCCGCTTGTCATGTCTGATGACAGCAGTAAGTAATTTACTCCTGTTTCTGTGTCTACGATGATTTTTCGGACGTTGGCCATTCCCTGGGAATAGGTTTCTACAAATCGTTTGTTTGCCATGTTTTGTGCTCCTTTCTTGATTTCTGATGGCAGGCGGCTGCAAAACCCTGGCTTTTCGGTACCGAATTGTGCAACTTGTATATTCCATAAGCAGACCTTAGGTTACCGCCGGTTCTTAGCTGCCGTATTTTGGCAGCTTATGTACCGCTGCGGTAAACTTGGAGCGAGAGCGTGTCTGTGTTGGAATATATAAGTTGCACAATGACATGGTATCGTAACCGGGTATCGCAATCGCCTGTTTCTGATTATAAACTATTTTTTCTATTGGATAAAGTGTTTTATGGCTGTTTGGGATAAAAGTTTGGGAATGTCTGAAAATAACCGTGTAATTTGCCTGAACTTTTGTTACAATATAGAGAAATAATTTGGTGTTAGTATATAAATGTGGACAGGAAAAGTTGAACAACCTATACTATCAAATGAAAGAGCAAAGGAGATGTTCCACATGGCGAAAAATCAAAAATCTTACACTCCGGAATTTAAACAGCAGATC